>Ga0256827_10000556_pt1 | contig 23313 bp, 24 predicted proteins | sample CV84metaG_FD_185977 | JGI IMG/M metagenome (GOLD analysis project Ga0256827, IMG submission 185977) | Hydrothermal vent microbial communities from East Pacific Rise, Pacific Ocean - CV84 | ecosystem: Environmental > Aquatic > Marine > Hydrothermal vents | place: Pacific Ocean: East Pacific Rise...
TTTTCAAAAAGCAAAGATAGTTAAACAGGGGAAATATACCATCTTTGGAGAAGCCATTAATGGATTTGAGATTCACCACGGCACATCCACAAAATACCCTCTTTTCTATCAGCGTGACAATGTTAAGGGAACATTTGTTCATGGACTCTTTGAGACGGCAACATTTGAAGCCTACAAACGAAAAACCATTAATAAATTTGTAGCAACCATGAGAAAAAGATTAGATGTTGAAAAGATAATAGACAGTGTTCGTTGAGATTACCCTTTTTGCCTACCTCATTGACAAAGTTTTTGGAGAGTTCTCTTTTATACGACATCCTGTGGTGATGATGGGTGACTACATTACGTGGTTTGAGAAAAAATTTTATGCCAATACCATTACACGAGGTGCAGTATTAACCCTCTCGCTACTTTTAACTGTTTGGCTCATCGTTGGTCTGATTTCATCAAGCATGAACCATTTACCTGATTATTTAAATATCATTCTCTCATCTCTCATCACCTCCACCACCATCGCCTCTAAAATGCTCTATGACTCTGTTCATGATATTATTGCAAATCCACACCACATCAAATATTTGGTCAGTCGAGACACCGAAACACTCTCCAACTCCGACATCAACAAAGCAGCCATTGAGACCTATGGTGAAAACCTAAGTGACGGAGTGATTGCTCCCCTTTTTTACCTGCTACTCTTTGGGTTAGATGGGGCGTTTCTCTACAAAGCCATCAATACGCTGGACTCAATGGTCGGCTACCGAAACAGACGTTATGAGAAGTTTGGTAAACTCTCGGCTCTTTTAGATGATGTGGCAAACTATCTTCCTGCTCGGTTAACTGCTCTACTCATTGCCCTGCTGATGGGGTCAAAAAAAGCTCTTCTAAACTTTTATACCTACGGAAAAAAGCACGACAGCCCCAACGCTGGTCACCCCATTTCTGCGATGGCATTAGCCATTGGGGTGCAGTTGGGAGGTGATACCTCCTACTTTGGGAAAATCAAGAAAAAAGCCCCATTTGGAGAGGGTCGCAAAAAGATTCTGAAAGAGGATATTCTTAACGCACTTTCACTTCAAAAACGTTTGGATTGGATGTTGATGTTACTGTTATTAGGAGGCGTTTTATTAAAAAGAGGTTTGGAGATATAGAAAGAATGAAAGTAAGTGGAGATTTACTTACTTTCACTTTTATAAAGTTATATTCATTACATTTTAGTCATTAGATTGAGTAAAAGTACTTCCACCATTGTTGTTATTAGTGTTGTTTCCACTAGTGTTATTACTACTGTAATTTCCACCATTGTTATTATTACTACTGTAATTTCCACCATTGTTATTATTACTACTGTAATTTCCACCTAAACAATGTCTCCACTTAGCTGTAAAGATGTTACATTTACTTCTATAAAGATGTGCAGCTGTTCGGTAACAACTTAAACCAGTTAATCTGAAAAGGTTAGAGTTATATGTTGCATATCTGTTATAATTATACGCATAACGTTTATATCTGTCTGCTCTGTAATCATTTCTATGTGAATGTGTTCCACAAGTTGTACAACTTTTTACAGTATTACATAAGTTTCCATAATACTTTGTTCGATTTGCATGATAGAGATACTTTTTATAATCATGATGGTTGTAAGTATAGTTATATTTTTTTAAATATCTATTTGCATAGTTATGATGTTTTGTCTTATATTTATTGTAGTGACCATAAGAGTAGTGATGACTAAAACATGTTGCATTGGCTGCTGTTGGTAAAAAAAATGATAACGCCAAGGTAACAAGTAACCCATTTAAAAATGACGCTTTTGTAAAATTCTTCTTCATAAAATTTCCTTTAATTTAGTGTCTTGATTTTATATCAAGTTGATTTGAATAAATGTAGTATAACCCATCGACTACATTTGTTATTATATACTTTTTTATATTATATTATATTTAAAGATATTATATTTTATTTATTATTATTCATATAATCCCAAACAATCCCGTAACTCTTTACCTTTGGTGTACTTTTCTATACACTCATTGGTGTAAGATACCTCTGCAATACTCTCTTGTATTCCTTTTATCATCATCTCTTTTCGCTCTTCATTCCAAACAAAGTCGTCACCATACGCTTTAAGCTCAAATATCTCTTCATCACCTCTAAGTAGGCTCTGCTCTTGTTGCATCACTCGTAGCTTATTGGTACACTCAAAGGCATCCTCTTTGGTTTTGGCACTCTCTAAACAGTTAGGAATAGCTGTCATCTCTTGTAAGATTCTCTCATTAATATCTGCCATTACCTTTTTGGTCTCTTTTTGCAACAATTTATCTTTGCTATTGATTTTCTTTTTTGAAAGCGTATTCAACTCTTTTTCTAACGCGTCATCCTCTTCAATACTCTTTTTACTATCTAAATCATCAGTAGATTTTATTGTGCTATCTACCATAGAGAAAGTACTCTCCTCTAAAGCTGTAGATGTCTTATTGGTACTTAGCTCACTTGAAGTTCTATTGGTTACAGCAGTCACCTCTCTTTTAGAGCCATCTATTAAAAAGAAGTAGAGAGAAGCCATTAAAATTGGAGTTGCAATTATAAGTATTTTTTTATTCATTAGTATTCCTTGTCACCTGTATATTTATAAAAAATATTTTACCATAAATTAATTAAAAATTGTTAAATTATATTAAAAAATAATCTGTTATACTTCTATTTTATTTAGGAGCATCTCAATGGACAACCAACATGGTGGCAATATTTCAGCTTTTGCCAAACAACTCAACACGCACCCCTCAGAGATTATTGACCTCTCTTCGAATATCAATTTTATAAAACCAGACATTAAGATTGATTTTAACAGTTTAGAGATTTCAGCCTATCCAAACTATGAAGCACTAGAGAGAAGTATTGCCCAACTTTATGAGGTTAAAAGAGAAGAGGTTGAGCTTTATAATGGTGCAACCTCAGCCATCTATGCCCTCTTTAGAAGATTAAATTTAGCCCATACCACACTCTATGCTCCTCTTTATGGTGAGTATGAAAAAGCTGCTAAAGCATCAAACTATACAATTCACTATATTAATCGTTTTGAGAAGATGCATGAAGAGGTAGAGGAGAACTCTTTGGTAGTTTTTGTCAACCCCTCTACTCCTGATGGTCACCATTATAAGATGGAGAGCTTAATACTTTACTGGATAGAACGAAACTGTACCATTCTTGTAGATGAATCTTTTTTAGATTTTACAGACCATCCCTCTAGTTTATACTTCTTAAAAGATTACCCAAAACTCTACATTTTAAAGTCAATGACAAAATTTTATGCTGCTGCTGGTATTCGTATTGGGGCTATTATCTCTGTGAAAGAGAATATAGAAAAACTTAAACAGTATGAGCCTCTTTGGAAAATTTCTCAATTTGACAGCCACTATCTACAGTCGGCTCTACAAGACCCTAACTTCGAGAAGAAGACAAAAAATATTACAACCAAAAATAAAGAATATCTTATAACTCTATTTCAACAATTCAAATATACAGAAACTATTTACCCCTCATCTTCTAACTTTATATTGGTCAAATTAAAGGGATTAACAGCTGAAACGTTTCAAGAAAAATTACTGTATCATAAGATTATGATACGAAACTGTGCTAACTTTCACCTCTTAAATAACGCTCACATACGTGTAGCTGTGAAATCAAAAGAGAATCTACAACTTTTAGCACAGGCTCTCTTAGAGATAAAATAGAAGAGTGTGTAAATTAGTTTCTTTTATTATATTTATGTTTATATATAAGTTTTTTTTACTTATATTCAGTATTTTTTTAATAATTAAACCTATAATTAGGCTATATATACACAAGGATTAACCATGAAAAAACTTACTTTACTTACATTATTAACAGCTATGACACTGACAACTGCTTCGGCTGACAGTATGTTCCCAATGGGTGACATGATGACAGATATGACAGATGCAATGAAAGATATGAAAACAGAGGTGACCGATTCTATGAAAGATATGAAAAATGACATGAAAGATGGCATGGATGATATGAAAGACTCGGCAACAGACATGAAAGATTCAGCGAAAGACTCGGCAACTGATATGAAAGATGATGCAACAGACTCTGCTAAAGAGGTAAAAGATGATGCCAAAGAGAGAGCTGTTACTAAATCAAAAGATGTAACAAAGTAGTCAAAACCTATCATTTAAAAATATCCTAAGTTATTGTATGACTTAGGATATTATAGTATACTTCGCTATGCTAAACAACATCTATCTTGGACTTAAATTCTCCTTTTCATACTTTTCAATACTTCCCATACCTTTTAAGAATAGCGATAACTTGAGCCACCATACTATTTTAGGAACTATGCTTTTCTTCTTTCCATTAGTGGGATTTGTTTTGGGGGGAATAACCGTTTTACTGCTGATGGTGGTTGGTCATTTAGAGTGGTATGGTGCCTTATTTTCAGCTGTGGTTTACATGATGCTTTATGGTTTTTTACACACCGAAGCCATTATTGATGTGGCTGATGCCCTCTATGCTTCTCACTCTCAAAAAGATGCCTATGCTATTATTAAAGAGCCAACAGTAGGAGCAATGGGAGTTCTCTATGCCGTTGCATTAGTTATTTTAAAATTGGCTGGAGTGGTCTACCTTTTTGAGCATGGTTTTTGGATGGAGTTTATTGCCATACTGATGGTCTCACGCCTCTCACTACTGCTACTGTTTAGGGTACATACCTTTCGTTCCTCCTTTGCCACGCAGCTTAAAAATGCGTTAACCCCACCCTATCTGTTGGGGGCATTTTTACTCTTTAGCCTGCTAGGGATGTTACTAACTAGCCAGTTTCTTCTATTACTTCTCATCGGCTTACTGTTGGCATTGGCTATCTCATTTACCCTCAAACATAAACTTGGCTTTCTCAATGGAGATGTCTTAGGAGCTACCCTTGAAGGGGTCGAGATTTTACTATTTTTAGGAGTTCTACTATGAGTTATGGTTCGTGGTTTCAAGCCCATGGCGAGAAACATAAAACAATTATTGAGAAACTTAGCCATCTGAGTGATGATGCGTTAATTGAGTATTTTAGATTTGACAACATGGTGCAAAATGAACCCAACTTTTGCCCTCTCTATGCAAAAAACCAAAAGTGTCATGAGAGCAAAGAACTAAATTGCTATTTTTGTGCCTGTCCTAACTTTAGATTTAATGATGAGGGATTTGCACAACAAGAAGCAAAAACACTCTTTTCAACCTGTGGAATTGAGTCTAAAGATGGAAGCCAATATCTCTCTGATGAGGCTATTCACCAAAACTGTTCAGGCTGTTTTGTACCCCACTCAGAAGCATACATAAAAAAGCATTTTACACGCAATTGGTTTGAGGCGATGCAAAAAGTTAATAGAAATAATTAGTAATTATTATGACCATTTAAAGAAACTGTAACCAATTAATTCATAAATAATTTTTATTTTATTATCACTATATATTATTAAGCTTATTATAATAATTTATATATAATAGATTTAAATCGAACACAAGGGATAGGAATGTCAAAATTTGAATCGCAAAGTCATCAATACACATCGTATGACCAGATAGACAAAGAGCAACTTAAACAAGATATTGAGGAGGCGAAAGCCTCTATTGGAGCAGCATCAGAAGAGGATTTCCAACATCTACTGAAAATGGAACGATGGGGAAGAATGTTTACTGCCTCAGGTTTTGCCATTATACTTCTACTTGCTGTTGCCGACATCAGTAGTGGGGGACTCTTTTGGACATTAGGCATTATCGCTGCACTGCTTATTAGTACAGGAAACGTTGGTAGATGGGCAAACGTAACCCACCCAGTCTTGCATGGTGCGTATGATAAAGTACCCAATGTTCCTGAAAAATATAAGAAGAAAAACTTTGCACAAGGGAGCAGACGCTTGTGGGATTGGTTAGATTGGATTAAACCAGAAGCATGGATGTACGAACATAACATTATGCACCACTACCACCTTGGTGAGACCGATGACCCAGATAATGTTGAGCGAAATATGCAGTGGCTAATTCAATCTAAAACACCTATGTGGCTTAGAAGAGTTTTTGTTTATGTTTTTGCTGCAACATGGAAGTTTACCTACTATGCACCAAATACCCTTAGAATCTTAAAAAATAAGAAGCTCAAAGAGGACAACAAAATGGAGATATTGGACTACGAGTATGACCCAAGAAAACCTTTCGGGTTTGAACTCTGGTGGGACTACTACATCCCCTACTTTTCTGTACATTTCGTGCTTATTCCTGCACTCTTCTTACCACTGGGTGTGACAGCTGTTATTACGGCTCTTATTGTTGTGGTTATGGCAGAAGCGTTTACCAACCTTCACTCATTTTTAGTGATTGTTCCTAATCACTCAGCTGACGACATCTATATGTTTAGTGAACCATACAAAGGTCAAGGTGAGTTCTACCTTCGACAGATTATGGGTTCAGTAAACTACAACACAGGTTCGGACCTTATTGACTATGCCCACGGATTCCTAAACTACCAAGTAGAGCATCACCTATTCCCAGATATGCCTCTAAGTTTCTACCAAAAGACTCAACCTTTGGTCAAAGAGATTTGTAAAAAGCACAACCTTGAGTATCGACAAGAGTCGGTCTTTAAACGTATGAGCATGACCATCGACCTTATGGTTGGTAAAACCAAACTTTTAAGAGTAAACGGCATCTAACCTGATTGTCACATCATCAGGTTTTTATTTGATATTAACCTTGGAATAAGTATAATCCTAATTATTCGATTTCAAGGACAATCATGACAAAAATTTTAGTTACCTTTCTAACGCTAAGCTATATGCTTATAGCTGATGCCCTTCCAACCACCATTACCACAACCATTGCTAATGTTAATAGCAATGGAGAGATTCAACTCTCTAGCAGTGTACCAGCTGGCATGAGTGGTATTGTGATTCACAACTATGGAAATGCTCTCTCTGCCATTAGCAATGCTACCGTGTCTAAAGGAAATGGGCAAGCATCACTCCAAGAGTATAGAGCCATTCTTCATGAAAACATTCCTAACATTCAAACTCTAGCTCAAAAAGGCGACAAAGTTGTCTTTGGAAACTTCTACAATAACGTGCTACTTATTGCACCTAATGAGAGTACCTACAGAGCCATTACAAGCCGTTATGCTAAAACATGGGTACACCCTGATGCCTATGCACTCGACTTCATGAAAGAGGAGAGTGTTGCACTTAACAAAGAGAGTCTTAAAAAGTTTGCACAACTTAACCAAGTTGGCTTGGTACTGATTGTGGCTCAGAACAGACTGCTTATATTAGACCCTATCTCACAACAGTTTTTAGGAGAGATGCCGACATCGAGCAACCAAGAGAAAGCCATGGCACCATTTTATGCACGTTTTGAACAGATGGATACCTCAACTTTTGGTTTTTCAAATACCAACTACACACCATACTTCCAATCAATAGCAGGGTTAAAATAGATTATGATTGACAAAAAACATCTCAAAGCTTTTACCGACATTGTCGGAGCTGACAATATTTATGATGACAAAGCCCACATGATAGCCTATAGTTATGATGCAACACGTACCCGTTTTGAACCTGATGGGGTTATTTTTCCTCGCAATGAAGAGGATGTCAGCAAAATTTTAAAATATTGTAATGACCACCTTATTGTCATTACAGCTCGTGGTGCAGGGTCTGGTTTTACAGGAGGAGCATTGCCAGCTAATGGTGGAATTATCTTAGCCATGGAGAAACACATGAATAAGATTTTGGAGGTCGATACCGAAAACATGGTAGCTGTCGTACAACCAGGGGTCATTAACATGGATTTACAAAAACACGTTGAAGCCCTTGGACTCTTCTATCCACCAGACCCTGCCAGTGAAGAGTACTCTACGTTGGGTGGAAATGTGAGTGAAAATGCAGGTGGAATGCGTGCAGCAAAGTATGGAATTACCAAAGACTATGTCATGGCTCTAAGAGCTGTTAGAACTAATGGTGACATTATTCGAGCAGGGAAACGTACCATTAAAGATGTCGCTGGTTACAACACAGCTGGTATCTTAATTGCCAGTGAAGGAACACTGGCTGTACTAACAGAACTGACACTAAAACTGATTCCTAAACCAAAATTTAAAAAGACCTATATGGGAATCTTCCCAAGTGTTGACAATGCCATGAACGCTGTCTTTAAGTCTCTCTCTGACGGAGCTAACCCCGTGGCAATGGAGTTTTTGGATAAGTTGGTTATTCAAGCCCTTATTGAAAAACTGGGTGTCAATCTTCCCAAAGAGGCAGGGGGTGTTTTGGTTGGTGATGTCGATGGAAATGTTCCTGAAGAGGTTGCCTTTCAGCTAGAGACCCTAGAGAAATCATTTAGAGAAAATGGTGCTGTTGAATTTAAAGTGGCTCAAAATGAAGCCGAAGAGAAAGAGCTGTGGTACGCACGACGTAATGCCTCACAATCCATTACAATTTTTGGAAACAAAAAGCTCAACGAAGACATCTCTGTACCTCGCTCAATGCTCCCTATTGCATTAGAGAAAATCTACGCTATTGGTGATAAGTATGGATTTAAAGTACCCTGTTTTGGTCATGCAGGAGATGGGAATATCCACGTAAACGTCATGATAGATATTTCACAAATTGACGAAGGTCACAAGTGTATTGAAGAGATTTTTCAACTGGTCGTTGATATGGGTGGAACACTTAGTGGTGAACATGGCATTGGAACCAGTAAAGCTCCATTTATGAACATCGCCTTTAATGAAGCCGAGATGAACCTTTTTAAAGACATCAAACGTTCATTTGACCCCAATAACATTTTAAATCCAGGGAAGATGGGACTATAGTTCCACTTCTCTTCTACTCCACTCCATCTTACTTGGCTCTCTAAAAAAGTGTTCAACTTCAAATACTCCATCATAGACCGTTACCACAGCACACTCACTTAGAGGTTTCTCTCTGGCACACACCTCACCTGGGTTAATAAAGAGTTTTCCCTCCACCAACGAAGCTTCAAATATATGCGTATGCCCTGAGATAATAATATCAGCATCAGCTGACATATAGTAAGGGTGGTGCATCATTTTTATCTCCATCTCATCTATCTTGAGATAGTACGGCTCTCTAAAGATATTATACTTTTTATCTATCGAGATGAGTGCTGTATCGTTATTACCATAAACACAGGCATAAGGAAGATTGGTCTCTTCCATCATCTGGAGATGCTCTTCGAGCATAATGTCTCCTGCATGAAGCAGATACTCCACCCCCTGTGCAAGCAGATGCATTAAGGCTTCTCTGTGCATCGCTGTCTTCTGATGAGAGTCCGAGAGAATACCTATTTTCATTCGCTACTCCGACTTTGCTTCATCTTTGGGTTCAGGTTGTCCTTTGAGTTTGTCAGCAGGAACATCCTCTTTCCATTTACACTTTTTCTCAATACACTCATAGATTTCACCTGTCTTAAGTACCTTATGTACCACCATGCTTTCACACTCTGGACATTTTCTCTTTAATGGCTCCCCATTAGAGATAAATCGACATTTAGGGTAGTTAGAACAGCCAAAAAACTTACCACGTTTTCCCTCTTTTTCATGAATTTTAGAGCCACACTTTGGACACGGCACATCCAACTCTCGTGGAGGGACTAAAGGCTGTGCATTTTTACATTTTGGGTAGGCTGAACAGGCGTAGAATTTTCCTCTACGGCTATCTTTAATCACCATCATCTCCCCACACTTTTCACATGGTCGGTCGGTTAACTCAGGCTCTGGTGGAGCATTTCCATCAAGGTCGGTAGTATATTTACATTTTGGGAAATTCCCACAGGCAATAAACTCACCATAACGCCCTTTTCGTCTGAGCAACTCATGCCCACACTTTGGACACATCTCACCCGTTGGAATCGCCATCTTAAGACTCTTAATGTTCTCTTTACCATCAGTAATTTTTTTCATGAATGGGTCGTAGAAGTCTGAAAGTACCTTTTGCCAATCCAATTTCCCCTCATCAACCTCATCGAGGTCAGCTTCCATATTGGAGGTAAAAGAGGAATCAACAATCTCAGCAAAATGCTCTTCGAGCATCTCAATCACCGTAAAGGCAACCTCAGTTGGGTGAATACGCTTCTTCTCCAACTCAATATATTTACGCGTTTGTAGAATGGTAATGGTAGGAGCATAGGTACTTGGACGACCAATACCTAATGACTCTAGCTTTTTAATAAGACTCGCTTCATTGTAACGTGCAGGTGGTTCGGTAAAGTGCTGTTCAGGTTTTATGTCATCTAACAGTACTTTTTGACCTTTTTTAAGTTCAGGAAGCAATTTATCTTTTTCGCTGTATCCTGTCACTCTGTAAAAACCATCAAAGAGTAATTTTCTACCACTCGCTTTAAAAGTAGAGTTCTCTCCTTTAAAGAGAAGTGTCTGCGACTCTAGCCGTGCTTCGGTCATTTGACACGCTAAGAAACGGTTGTAGATAAGACGATAGAGCTTAAACTCATCAGCTCCCAAATAATCTTTGGCAACAATTGGTGGAAAATCTACACGGGTTGGACGTATCGCTTCGTGAGCCTCTTGAGCCCCTTTGGATTTGGTAACGTAATTTTTTGCTTTTTCAGGTAGATAGTCAGCCCCAAAATTGGTGCTAATATACTCTCTTGCCGACTCCACAGCCTCTTTTGCCAAGTTCATACTGTCGGTTCTCATGTAGGTGATAACCCCCATGTTACCTTTATCGGTCTTCACCCCTTCGTAGAGCTTTTGTGCCACCATCATGGTCTTTTTAGGAGAGAACCCTAACTGTGTTGAAGCAGCTTGTTGAAGGGTTGAGGTCATAAAAGGTGCTGGTGTTTTACTCTTACGCTCTTTTTTCTCTAGCGACTCTACCACAAAGCTCTCTTTAACAGCCGACTGCACAATCTCCGTTGCCATCGCCTCATTTTTGATGCTCATCTTGTCCATTTTAGTACCATTAAAGGAGTAGATAGAGGAGTCGATATTCTTCTCAAAAAGTCCCTCAATTGTCCAGTACTCTTCTGGTTTAAATGCTTTAATTTCTCGTTCACGGTCAACCACAATTTTCAAAGAAGAACTTTGAACACGCCCAGCACTCAACCCCTTTTGAATTTTACTGGCTAAGAGTGGGGAAAGTTTATACCCCACAATTCGGTCAAGTAGTCGTCTTGCTTGTTGGGCATTGACAGAGTCCATGTCCAGTTTTCTTGGATTATCTAACGCATGCTGAATCGCTGTTTTGGTAATTTCATGAAAGACAATTCTAGGAAGTGACTCAGGGTCTTTCTTAATTGCCATGGCAATATGGTACCCAATCGCCTCTCCTTCACGGTCTTCATCGGTCGCGATGTAGATGGTCTCTGCCTCTTTGGCAAGCTTTTTTAACTCTTTAACGGTTGGGTTTACTTCACGTGGAATAGAGTATTTGGGTATAAAAAGACCATTTTCGTCAACAGTAATACCAAATGAGCTTTTAGGGAGGTCTCTAATATGCCCTTTTGAAGCAACTACTTTATAATTTTTTCCCAGAAAAGCTGAGATAGTTCTCGCCTTGGCAGGAGATTCCACAATGATTAAATTTTTCATATATACTGTTCACCCATAAATATTTTTTTATGCATTGTAACAAAAATTCTTAATAAAGAGCTATTTTTTAGACAGCTTATCCATTTTTTGGTATACTGTTGGAAAAAAACGGGAAGAATAATGACTTGGTTTACTTTCAATTTATCAAATATCTTAATGTTGCTTTTACTATTAGCATTAATAGTTGGGGGAATTTTTATTGTTAAAATAATGTTACAGCCCCTATTTAACAATAAAAAAGCGACACGAAGCAAAGCTAAAGCGTGTAAAAAAGAGATGCAAGCACACAAAAAACGTCTCTATATTGACTACTTTTGGTCTGACCATATGCGTGCAGCGTGGATTATGCTCTTTTTGGTCTTTACCATGGCATTGGGACTTGCAATTAATACCACCTTAAGCCTTATCATTAGTCTTATCTTTCTTATTATTACTATCTTTTTTATTATCTTTGCCATACAGAGCTATAAACAGTTTCCTATCATTGCTAAGGAGCGTTTGGATAAATTTGAAGAACAGGTCAAAGCTGCTGTCAATAAAGAGGTTACTTTTGAAGGAGATAACATTCAAGTTTTTGCCAACAAAGATGAAGAGTTTAATACCCAGCCTCAAGTACACGCTTTTCCTGTCGGTGTCAAAAAAATTCCATTTCCTCCATTTGAAAAAGCTGCTCCTAAGCAGCCAATTATCGCTGAGAGAAAACTGGAGTTTTTAATTTTGTCACGAGAATATTTTAGTATTTGTAAGGGAGCTGCTACCTTTAACCTCTTAAACCCTGCTCGAAATGACATCAAAAAAGAGTGTAGTGAAAAACCAGGAACAGGTGGTGAATGTGATGAGTACTACTACTCTCAAATGAGAAATGTTCTCTATGACCCAAAAGCCAAAGCGATTAGAATTGTCTATAACCATGACCAAGAAGACACCCTTATTCCAATGAAGAAAAAAGACCCTAAGGTGATGAAAGCGATTAAAGAGAAACTGCGTCTCACAGAGCGTCAAAAACTTCGTAAAATTGATGAGCATGAGAAATATGAAGCGATTAAGATACGAAGAGAAGTGATTAAAAAAGAGGGAGATGAAGGTTCAGAAGAGGAGACAGAGTCCTAAACTTTTACAAAGTCAGGATTCCCATGAAGATAGGTACCTAAAATCCTATCTTGTACCCTCTCGGAGTGAAAACCTGCCCATTGGTGGTTAGGCGTGTTTGAGAGTTCCCCACAATAATAAGCGTAGACATGGTCACCTCAGGGTGTTCAATATCTTGGGCTATCAAATCTGTTGTGGTAGTCACGGTTATCTTCTCTTTATCTCGTCCCACATGAGAAGCGATAATCACAATACGCTCTTCACCCCCACCTAACACTTTTAAAAAGTTCTGATAAGGCAAAATTCGCTTTTTGGACGTAGGATTGTAAATTCCTAAAATCATATCGGCATCAAAACAGTTTTTAACTCGCCTATCTATCACATCGGCATCGGTCAATTTATTAGAGAGAGAGATAATAGCAAAATCTTGACTAATAGGGGCTCCAATACGTGAAGCAGTTGCTAAAAATGAAGTGACTCCTGCTACGGAGATAACCTCCACCTCATCCCATAACTGCTCCTCTTCCATAAGCTCCATAACAAGCGTTGCCATCCCAAAAACATTAACATCACCATTGGAGATGATACAGGTGGTCTTTCCCTCTTTGGCGTAGTTTATTGCCTCTTGACAGCGTGCTTTCTCTTTGGTCATTCCTGACATAAAAACAGCTTTATTACCTATAAGCTCTTTTAACTCTTTAACATAGTTTCGATACCCAACAACAGCTTCACACTCATCCAGTGCCTCTAGTGCTTCGATTGTCATATAGTCTGTGCCACCTGCACCACTGCTTAAGATGTATAGTTTTTTTGCCATTATATTGCTCCTGAGACTGTTTGGATATAATTTTTAAATTATCTGCCATATTATAGAGTGTAGATGTTAATAGAAGAGAATCTTTTATCTAAAAACCATAATTTACAAAAAACCTACTCATCTTACCATCATGATTCATATCTGAGAAGATTAAATCTGCACTAAGATTGTCACTAATCTCATAGCTTAGTAAATAATCTGTCTCATCTTCACTCTTACTAAAATTTACATGGGACAATGCAAAGGTTGCCTCTTTAACACTATACTCTAGCCCCATTAGTATCGCCTTATTATTTAAACGCTCATGGACAGTATGCTCTTCACTTGATGTAAAAAATGGGCCTCCTCCAAAACCATTACTGACTACTCCTGAGACTTCATTATAGGCTGTGTGTAACAGAAGATTTTTAAAGGAGTAGGTCGCATCAAACCCATAGATACTATCGCCTTTTCCTTGGTTGGCATACTGCCCTGCCATACTCCAATTCTCTCTCTCATAACTCGCTTCTACATAACTCCAACCGTTCTTCTCTAACTTATAGTGCCATGCTTGAAGGGTGGTGTTCTCTATCCCCTTATAGATTGCACCTGCTAACATTAGAGCATCTCCTGAACGTTGCAGTTTAGTGAACTGTTCTGCTTTAGCACTATCCACTCCTGCCCATTTATCTACCCATCCCATCACAATGGTGGTATAGGGAATATTCTGATTGAACAGACTATACCCCTCAATCGTATTGGGTATCATCCCAATATCATCGCCATTTACAAAAGGGGTTTCAAAGAGTTGACGACCTATTTTTATGATGGTTTTATCAAAACTTCCTTGAAGATACGCCTCCCCTATAAGGGAATAGTTTTTCGCATTTGAATCTAAAAACATCCCTTCGCTATTTTTCCCAAACAATGCATTGGTAGTATAAAAAGTTACCCCTGCACTTAACCCATGAAGTGGTTTGGTGGTTAGCCCTACTCTTCCACCTAAAGAGAGTGTTGACGTTCTCTCTCCTACCTCATCTTTAATGCTCACTGCACCTAGACGTATCTCACCTGTTGTCTCTATCTCCACACTCTTTTGACTCACCACATCATTGGCATTAGCCAACAATGTTGAGCATACAAGAGTAGACAGAAGTATCTTGTTTCTCAAATCTCTTCTCCCATTTTATTTTCATAATGATAGTCCTTATCAGCTTAAAAGTAAATGATAATTGTTATTAAAATATTAATATCTGGCATTAATTTATTATAGACAATGTTCTGTTGAGTAGATAACAATGAGTGAGAGTAAGAAAGTACTTTGAGGGGAATTTTATCTCATAGAAGATAGACTTTTGTTACAAAATAGTTAAAACAGATGAAGCTAAGAGGGTGCTTATCTTAACTTCATGATTAAATGTTATTATTTTTCTAGTTCAAATCCTAACTCTTTAAAGGTCTCTACTACCTCAGCATCTATCGCTACCATATCTTTTCTCATGGTCTCATCTTTAATTCCTGTTGTTGCTAACCAATTTTCAACTGATGCATACCCAACGTGAAGCTCGTTTGAGCCTTTTGGAATGTAAAAATAGACGGAACATGGAGCAAAGAGACCAGCTTGTGGTTCATTATGATTAAAGACTGAGTTAGAAAATTTAAAATGACATAGTGAGGAGACCCAATAGGCATCATACTCATCAAATTTAGCATCTGCATCTTCATACTCAAATTTAAAGTCTAGGAATCCAGCAATAATAAACTCATGTTTACCAAATGCCCCATCATGCTTCTCTACAAACTCTTCTACCCAGTCAGAAATATCATCAATATCTTTTGGTAACTTCATCACCAATTTAGTTAATGGTTTTGCAGGAAGTTTGTTACTGTACTCTAATGTTTTAGACTCTGTAGGTTTCAACTCTTTTGTAATCAACTCATCAAGTGGAGCTACCATATCTTTAAATGCTTTTCGTGAAGCTTCATCTTTCTCACCGATAATATTTAACATTAGCTCTGGGTCTAAGTGTCCAAACCATGTTGTCTTCTCTTTTGCATCTAAAAGTTTATAAAACAACATATCAAATGGAGCATATGCACCAAAATCAGGATTTTTGATTAGCAGAGGTCTCATCTTCTCTAAGTTTGTGACTGTAAAAAAACTCAACAAGTCAAGATTTTTCTCTTTATATTTATTAAAATAATGGACTTGAATATTGTCATTCCCTGCTGAGGTATAACCAATACTATCTAATTTCTTAATAAATGCTTTTGACTCTTTATCAGCATTCCCTTTCAGTCCTCCAAATTTTGCTGTTACCTCTGCATTTAATGTGGAGATACTAAATACTAAAGCTGCTGCTATCCCTGAAATTTTTGTTAACTTCATAATTATCCTTTAAAAGTTATGGAAAAACTAAAACATAAGTAAAAGTAATTCTATACGTGTTGTTTAAGCTTACTACTTCCCTACAATTATAAATTAGATTTATAAGGGTCATGATTTATGGTAGTTGAAATAACGTTAATCAAAGTTTAAATTATTCTTATTTTAAAGAAAACATTACCCCTTAAATACCGTTTGTAGCAATCTTTTATAGTGAATTAAACTTTTGATATTTTCACTTCAAACGTTACAAACTCATACTTTACTCCATTAAAAGAACCTATATGTTTCATATGTACACAAGAACTATTTTTTTTAATAATCATAAGGAATAGTGTCTATAAGCTGTACTTTTGATGTTTTTTATTTATACAACATCAAATTTAGGGCTTCCAAGGAGCATATAATAAGTTTAAATTATACTTGAAAATAAAATAACTAATATATGAATGATAATAAGCTCTATTTATTATAATTATTGAACAAAAATATAGATGGAATTCATTGAGATTTAAAATATCTTGACCTATAATCTATCTGTTCCGAGTATTTTTAAATAAAATACCAAAATCTTAAAGGAGGACAAATGACTAAAATTACTAAAAACTCAGAAGAATCTTTAGTATCTGCTAACAGTGCAGATGAAGAGCTTATGAGTAGAAGAAATTTTTTCAGAAAAGCTGCTACCTATTCAGCATCTGCTGTTGTTGCAACATCTGTTTTAGCACCAACAAAAGCATCTGCTGAAGATGATCCTAATATTATGGAAGAGAAACCTTGGAGTTTAGAACTAGGAAAACCTGTAACCTATAACCAATATGGGCAACCATCTCCATATGAACATAATGTTACAAGAAGAACTTCATCTCTTCTATCTTCTGGTAACTTCCAAGCTTCTATTGCTGTAACTCCTATACAAGACTCTTGTGGGATTATTACACCAAATGGTCTTTTCTTCAACAGATGTCATGGTGGTACACCCGATATTGACCCGAATCAACATAGACTTATGATTCATGGTCTACTTGAAAAACCAATCGTTTTAACAATGGATGAGCTTAAAAAATACCCGACTGTTTCAAGAGTACACTTTATTGAGTGTCCAGCAAATGGTGGACCAGAGTGGAGAGGGCCTCAGTTTAACTCTATTCAATTCTCTAAAGGGTTTATGTCTTGTGCTGAGTGGACTGGTGTCTACATTAAAGACATTATTAGAGATTTAGGTCTTAAAAAAGAGGCATTATGGATGCTAGCAGAGGGGATTGACAACTCGCACATGGGAAGAACTGTTCCTGTTGACAAAGTGCTTGATGATGCGATGATTGTTTGGGGACAAAATGGTGAAGCATTACGTCCTGAGCAGGGGTATCCAATTCGATTACTTCTTCCAGGTTGGGAAGGTAACTTGATGGTAAAATGGTTGTGTAGACTAGAGTTCGCATCTGAGCCATTCTATGCTAAAGAGGAGACTGCTAAATATACATCACTTACTAAAACTGATGGAAAAGCGATTCAACATTTCTATGCAAATGAAGTTAACTCAGTTATCACCTCTCCTTGTCCTGAGAAACCATGGACAGAGTTAAAAAAAGGTGAGATGGTAGAGATTGAAGGTCTTGCATGGTCAGGTATGGGAACAATCGCAGGTGTAGATATTTCACTTGATGGTGGTAAAAACTGGGAAGAGGCTCCATTAAAAGGTCTTGTACTTCCAAAATCATGGACACGATTCTCAATTATGCATAAATATGATGGTAAACCTTTACTATTATCAACACGTGCAAGAGATGATGCAGGTCATATTCAACCAACAGTTAAACAAGAGAGAGATACAGTTGGTGTAGAGGGTGTTTACCATAGAAATGGTGTACACACATGGGCAGTAGCAGCAAACGGGGAGGTATCAAATGTTCAAGTCTTATCATAAAAAAATTATATCATCTACCATTGTCGCATCTGTTGTTCTTTTAAGTACAACATGTAATGCTTCAAGTGATAGTAGTAAAAAAGCAGAAGCATCAAAATCAGTAGGACCAGCAGTTGCTCTTGTTTCTGATTCTGTTAAAAGAACCTATGCCAACAATAAAAAAGTAATTGATGGTGGGGTAACGTACCCAATTGTTAATGGAAAAACAAGTCTCTATGCAGTAGATGCAACAATGCACAGCATGAAACTTTCTCATGGTAAACCAGCCACAGCCAATGAGCAAAAAGCGTGGGATATTGATGTTATGCCTGACGGAACAGGTCTTCCAGAGGGTGAAGGTACAGCTGAAGATGGTGATGAAATCTATGAAGAGAAGTGTGTATCGTGTCATGGTGACTTTGGTACAGGTTCAGGTTCATACCCTAAACTGACAGCAGGTAACGCATATGAGATGCAAAAAACATTAAAAAATCAACGTGTTGATGGAAATGATGAGGGTCCTAAACGTGTATTTGGTTCATACTGGCAAGAGGCAAGTACACTTTGGTGGTACATTAAAACGGGTATGCCTCATCCAGCACCAATGTCATTGAATGATGATGAAGTCTATTCATTGGTTGCTTATATTTTAATGATTAATGAGATAGAAGTTGATGGCGAGTTGGTTGAAGATGACTATGTTCTTAACAGAGAGAAGTTCTTAAAAATTAAAATGCCAAATAAAGATGGATTTGTTCCAAATATCAATGGTGCAAAAGGTCCTGATAATGTTCGTGCATTCTATGATGATGTAAAAAATTATGGTAATGGTACACGATGTATGAAAGATTGTTTTGACGGTAAAGCTAAACTTGCCATCATTCATGGAGGAATCTCTGACTTCTCACCAGCATTAAGTAATGAAAAGTCCCTACCAGCTCCAAAAGCAGGTGCAAAAGCAGCACACCCTGGAAAAGCAGCCTATGAGAAGAAGTGTGCTTTATGTCACGGAACCGATGCAATGGGTGCTCCAATGCTTGGAAACAAAAAAGCTTGGGAAAAAGTACTTAAGCAAGATGTAAAAACTATTTATCATAACGCAATTGCTGGTAAGAATGGTATGCCTCCAAAAGGTGGTACACAACTTAGTGATGAAAAAATCAAAGAAGTTGTAGACTATATGATAGAAGAGGGTAAATAAGTTTTTATATGGCTTAATTTACACAATTAATACACGAAGAGCTTTTATACTCCTACTGTATTGATTAATCTCTAGCATATTAATCAAAAAAGTTGATTGATTAAAATCAACTTTACAACATTTTCGACACATTTTTTCCTTAAAATGTGTCATAAACCAAATTAACCAATACGGAAAGGATTTCAATTATGGAAAGAAGAAAATTTTTAGGACTAGGTCTAGTGGCAGCTGCACTAGTACCTGCTAGTTTAAGTGCTGTTGATTTTAGAAAAGAGAAGCCTGATACATGGACTGCACATAAAGTTGCAGATAGTATTAAAGCACTTTACGGAGATATTAAACCTGAAGAGAAAGATGTAACTGTTAAAGCACCTAAAATTGCAAGTAATGGTGGAGCTGTACCAGTAACTATTCAATCAGATATTGCTGCAAAATCAGTAGCTCTTTTTCAAGATATGAACCCAGAAAGCACAGTAGCTGTATTTACAGTAGCTGAAGGTGGAATTGTTGATTATAGTACAAAAATCAAACTTAAAGCAACAGATGAAAATGGTGGTAATGGTACAATTACAGCAGTTGTAGAGGGTACAGATGGTAAATTCTACATGGGTAATGTAAAAATCAACGTAGCTAAAGGTGGATGTGAAGGTTAATCTTAACCTCCATTCCAAAAAAATAAGTTAAAAAAAATAAGTTAAAAGGACTATCTATGGGTAACATGAAAATAAAAGCAAAAGTTAAAGGTGACATTGTAAAAGTAAAAGCTGCAATGAAACACGCTATGCTCACATACGATCAAGCAAAAGCTAAAGGGGTAGATGCAAACTTCATCACTCACATTGAAGCAAAAGTAGGAGACAAAGTTGTATTTGAAGTTTCTACAAGTCAATTCTTAGCAAAAGATCCTCTATTGAAATTCAAATTTAAATCTGAAGGTTTGAAAAAAGGTGATAAGTTAGCAATAACTTGGACTGACCTCTCTGGTAAAACAGTTACTGAAGACAAAAAAATTAAAGGTCTTAAATAATCATCTGATTATTTAGCCCTCCTTTAGTTACTCCTTTTGGGAGTAACGTTTTACGCTCCTATTTTAAACCAATGAATCACCTCTCTTTTTAATGTCACCTCTTTTCTTTTAGCAAAGTGTGCATCAATATCAAAATCTTTTTTCTCTAAGTTCTCTTTATATTCAGTAATTAAAGCATTATACTCCAGCTCTTTCATGGCTGAAATCTCATACGATACCTTCTCATAGTTTCCCTCAGACTCTCTGGCAATTTCATTTAAATTAATGGCAGCATAACGCTCATTTTTATCTAAGGTCATATTCATCTCTAAATAGGCTCGCATGGTGGCTAAGGTAAACTCACTTTGCACCTTTGTACTTCTACTCACCTCTTCTAAAACTGTCGCTAACGCCTTGCTGTAACCCCACGCACCTGAAATCTCTAAATCGGTCTGAAAAGCCACTTTAACCAGCTCTTTAATGCTCTCCTTACTCGCTATCTCTATCTTTGTAAACATATATTCTCTCCAATTCAATAAAAGAGAGATTATAACAGATAAATCTTGTCACCTTTTACAATGCGACCTGATTTAACTACTTTTACAAAAATTCCTCTATCATCTTTAAGTAGTTTTGGTAACTTTTTATCTACAATGGAGAGGTGATTACAGATAGTACAGTTTTGCGTTATCTTCAAAAGTACCTCTCCCATCTGAATCTGCTGTCCCATTGCTAAACCATAAGGGTTATAGTCAATTAAGATATTTTCCCCTAACGTACCATAAGGCATCTCAATATTTTCTCTTTTTGCCATAGCGTAGCTCTCAACAGTCGTTAAAAGAACTGAACGCTCTTCATCTTTAGCGTAAAATTTATCATTTAAGACACCATTACTGTCAACTGAAATAGCCTCTTGAGTATGACGTTCACTCTCACCCCTCTTAGAGATAAATAGTGCTAAAACTTCACCAACCAATCTACTCATTTCCCTCTCCTTTCCAAACACTCCAGTTCCCTGTGTATGCTTTTACATTTGTATATCCCAACTCTCTCATAACCAGCATCATAAAGAGTGCTTTTGAGCTTTCTGACATACAATAGAGATAATTTAAATCCTCTTTTTTTAATTTCATCTCTATAAAAATATTTTCCAACTCATCTTTAGCTTGTAAACTATTATTTTGTCTATCAATTAAACGTTTCCAAGAGAGTGGTGTGACCCCTAAAAGATAGTTTCCATACCTGTTGCCTACAATATCCACCATAGGACACGCATCAATAAGTGTTAGGTTACTCTCTTTTGAACGCACTCTTGAAACAGCATTTTGCAACTCTTTAGTAGAGAGTAGATAATTTCTATTTTGCTCTTTAATAACATAATTACTTCTCTTTTTAAGAGCAAAATTTAAATTTTTCTCAATCAATAAATGAGGTTGAACCATCTCAATCTTAGTAATTAAACTTTTAATCGTTGCCTCACTCTTTTTTTGAGTTACACTACTGTTGTCTTCTTGCATCACTCTTCTAACTGCTTTTATTTCATTAAGATATTTATCGAACAACTTTTGATTAGGGTCTAACTTTTTTACGGCACTAGTACCACCATTTAAAATGGTCATATTCTTATGCCCAAAACTCTCCAATATCGTGTAGAGTACTGAAGCATAAACACCATAACTATTATCATAAAGTATTAACGATTGTGTAGGCATAATCCCTAAACTTGAAAAATATGCTTCAACTTGCTTAGGACAACTATAAAAAGGAGAACAGGGCATCTTTCCTAAAATAGTATCTGAAGATAAAAGGTGAGGATTAACTACTTTACTACCACGAATGAACTGTTCACTCTTTTGACTTGCAATAAATTGTATATCATTTTTTTCTATCTTTTGAATGGCAACTTTGGCATTTGTAAAAATATTATCCTCTGCAACAGCACCACTACCTAGTACCAAACTTAAGAAAAGTAGATTGATAAATTTATTCATATTATTTTCCTTCAGGTTAAATTGTTTGAGAAATTAGAACTCCCTCAATAAGCTTATCAATATCACCATCTAAAATTCCATCTACATTAGAATAGGGAATATTACTTCGAGTATCTTTTACCTGCTGATATGGTGCCATAACATAAGAGCGAATTTGATGCCCCCAACCAATATCACTCTTCTCTACCCCATCCAATTTCGCTTGCTTCTTCTCCATCTCATACTCATAGAGACGAGACTTTAGCATCTTCATAGCTGTAGCTTTATTTTTATGCTGACTTCTATCATTTTGACACTGTACCACAATATTTGTCTCAATATGGGTAATTCTAATGGCACTCTCTGTTTTATTAACGTGCTGTCCTCCTGCACCAGAAGCTCTATAGGTATCAACTCGTATATCTTTATCTTCCACAACAATATCTACATCATCATCTATCTCAGGTGAAACCATCACCGAAGAGAAAGAGGTATGCCGTTTGGCATTAGAATCAAAAGGAGAGATACGCACCAATCGGTGAATACCATTTTCCACTTTCAAGTAACCATAAGCATTTTCCCCTTTGATCATAAAACTGACATCTTTAATTCCAGCTTCATCGCCAGCTTGGTAATCTAACCCCTCTACTTTGAATCCTTTTCGCTCTGCCCAACGCAAATACATCCGATAGAGCATATTGGCCCAATCCTGAGACTCAGTGCCACCAGCCCCTGGATGAATAGAAATAATAGCATTCTTACTATCATTTTCTCCACTAAGCATCATCTCTACCTCTAGTGCATTAATACGCTCAGTTAAACTCTCTGCATCATCATATAGCATCTCTAAGGTCTCTTCATCCGATTCAGACTTTGCCATATCAAAATAGTCATTAGCATCTACAACAGAGTCACTTGCCTCTTTATATTTAGCTAATACTCTTTCTATTTTGGTTTTCTCACGAGAAACAACTGAAGCACTTTTAGCATCATTCCAAAAATCTGCATCTTGTTGTATTAGATTAATTTCATCTAAACGACTAAGAATATCATCTGGCTTAACAATATTTTTTATATTTTCCATTTTAATAGTAAGTTTTTTCAATAGTTCACTATATTCATAAGCATCCATAGATATATCCATTCTAATTAATTATGGTGTATTTTATCAAATTAAATAAAAATGGGAAATGAATAAAAAGAAATATTAAAATAAAATGATAAAAATCTAGGAAATAAAAGTTGAAATTGAAAGAGTTAAGAGTTGAAAGAAAAAAAAGGAAACTTCAAAGAGGCAGCGACCTACATTCCCAATCCAGACAGGATAAGT
>Ga0256827_10000557_pt1 | contig 23292 bp, 21 predicted proteins | sample CV84metaG_FD_185977 | JGI IMG/M metagenome (GOLD analysis project Ga0256827, IMG submission 185977) | Hydrothermal vent microbial communities from East Pacific Rise, Pacific Ocean - CV84 | ecosystem: Environmental > Aquatic > Marine > Hydrothermal vents | place: Pacific Ocean: East Pacific Rise...
ATATATTCGGGATAATTGATGACAACAACAGAATATAAAACAGCAGGGATGAGCATCCCTCCCAGAGCTGCAGCAATAGGCATGGAGGCTTTTTTTAACGACGACAACTCTCCGCCCATCACTTCCCGTTTGATCTCTAAGCCCACAGTAAAAAAGAAAAGAGCCATCAAACCATCATTGATCCAATGGTGTAAAGAGGTAATCATATTAATATCACCCCAGGCAAAACCCACCTTGAGCTCATGCCAGATATAATGGTAAGAATCATAAAAAGAAGAATTGGCCCAAACTAAAGCAGCTATTGTAGCAATAATAAGGATGATACCACCATAGGCCTCTTCGTTGATAAATTGTGATATACGAAATGTCCGTATTGGTTTATTCTTCATCTGATTATTATTTAATATTATGAATTCTTGTTTAGGGATAGGGGCGGAAGCCATATTCCATATATAAAACTTACTTCACTATAAGTTTTTTTACAAATATAACGAAAGAATTTTTATCCATCTATAAAAAGAATTATCTTTGCAGCATCAATCGTAATGGTTATCTATCTCGGGAAGTAGCATATTCCAATAGAGACTGGGAGGCTTACAAAACAAAGCGATAGATAGTTTTCGGGGTGTGGCGTTCCCGATAGCTATCGGGAGGTAGCGCATTGCAAATAAAGATTAAGAAGATCGCAAGCCAAAGCGATAAATAGTTTTCGGGGTGTGGCGCTCCCGATAGCTATCGGGAGGTAGCGCATTGCAAATAAAGATTAAGAAAATCGCAAGCCAAAGCGATAGATAGTTTTCGGGGTGTGGCGCAGTTGGTAGCGCACTTGACTGGGGGTCAAGAGGTCGCACGTTCAAGTCGTGTCACTCCGACATTGTAAATCAGGCAGTTATAAGCATTTTGTTTATGGCTGCTTTTTTAATGTACCAATAAAAGTACCAATAATTAAGGTATTTTTACCCAATCTTTTGTTTTATGTTCCCCCTTTACTACACTTTCAAAAGGTATTGCATCCTTAAAAAAGAATCTTCTTATCGGCTCAGATATTTCAAGCCTATTTGGTGTTAAGTATACTCTCTTCCCTCCAATATGTTCGACAAAAATAATTATCTTAAATGAATAGCTTAACGCCTCTTTAATCACTTTTAAATGATGTATTTTCTGCTCTCTATTCATCTGTAATTAATCTTATATTATCAATTACATTATCTAATTTGGCATCATCTAAGGCCTCAATATCTTCATCCATTGGAAAGATTTTTAATATATCAGTTTTTGAAACCTCCACATCAACTGTTAATTGTGTACTTTGCATTTTTGGTAAACCGTATTGTAGTAATTTTTCATAGAATAATAATTTATCCTTTGGTTCTAACTGTTCGAAATCTTCTTGCAGGCTCTCCCAATTATCATTTAGAAAGTCATTAATCCTTTTTCTAAGGTCTTGCGTGACGTGGTTTTTGCTGCCGACTGGTCGCCCGGTTGGATTGTTCGGCTTGGCTCCTTTATGTAATCCCATTTTTATAAATTTTAATTGTTAATTGATTTAATTTTAGTATTCTTTAGATGTTTTCTAACCTCAATCTATTGTGGCAGTAAACAAATAGGGGAATGTCTTTCTCTCTCTTTTTTACATCAATACACTTTCAATACACTTTCAATACACTTTCAAAAACGTTGTAATCATCTGTATATCAGTCATTATACACTTAAATACACTTAAAACCGCTTTTAAAACTATTTTTCATTATTTACCTTATAGTATACTTATTATTTCGACTACTATACTACTGTCCTACTTTATTATATTACTCTCTATTAGTTTATAGACTAAATATAGTGTATAAGTGTATTTTAACGCTGTAAGATATTAAATATCAATATATTACAACAATACACTTTGTTTTTTTGAAAGTGTATTTAAGTGTATTAATGTGTATTTTCAAACATAACTTCATCTATTGCCTTCCCCGTATCTGTCTTTAATATCCAATATCTTACATTCTCGATAATCATTTTTTTAGCTCCTAACTTTGAAAGTGATCTCCCTATTTTTGTTGGTGTTGCTCTCGTATAACCTTTATTTATTAGGAAATCGCAAACCTGTGTCGGCGTTGCTTTATAATATGGGTCATCAATTTCAAGAAATCTCAAATATCTTTTGATATAATGATCCGTATCGTTCAAATATGTATGACCTTTATTTATAGCTGTTAATTGTTCCCATTCTTCGGGGCTAGGGTTACTGTTATACTCGCCATCCAAATACAAGTACATCGCATCAGCCCAAACCTTATTTATGTCTAATCCCTTGCCTGTATTGTGGTTATTATAATCAAATCGTATTGCAGTGACTTGAGTAATTAGCCATCTCGTATTCTGATTATCTTCTAAGAAATTAGTATCGTTTGTTGATCCCCAGAAACTGGCTAATCTATTCAATGGTTCAAATTGCTGTGTGTAGAGTGTTCTTATAGATTCATTGCCTTTACTTATCAAAGCTTTCACGCCTTGGACTTCTCTCTTATTAAAGGTCTCGAGTTCTTCCATATTAATCATAAAATTATTTGCGAGTGCTAATATCTGTTTGTCCTGTTCGATAGTTTCTGTATAATATTTATTCTTAAATGGATTTAGGAATTTCAAGAAACTGGACTTCCCTGTGTTTTGTTCCTCCTGTTGTAGGACGAATATAAACCTATTTATAAAATCTTCATCTAATACCTGCTTAATTGATCTTATCATATGTTTCGTGAGCATCGAAACAAATAAATCGTCATTTGTAGTTGATACACTTTTGCAAAGAGTATTTATTGCCCCCCTTACGTCATCGGCTTTATATTTCTCCGGGAGTGATGTGAAATACTGTTTTATCGGGTTGTAATGTACCGAAAATTGCTCTCTCATCATAAGCTCAAGATCTTTAAATGCTATGTTCATTTTTAGTCTTAATTCTAAATACAGCTTAGTAAAATTATATTCCTTATTATCAAAGACAAATATTTTGTCTAATGTATTGTACAAAACAGATCCAGAAGGATAATGTGTCATAAGATAATCGTGCGCCTGTTTTACTACGGTTTGTTTTTCTTGATTAGTTTCGCTAAACACTCGCATATTATCCTGCTTAAGCTTGCTTCTCTCTCTCTCAATTCCTATCCTTATCTCAGCGTTTTTCTGTTTGGTCTCTACCTTCAACGCCTCTCGTTGTTTTAGTTCCTCTAAAGTTAATTTTCTGCTCATACCCTAATATTTTGTACTTGTGAAAAAACCACATCTGGATAATTATTTGATGAATATTCAGAGAAAAACATCTTCCCGTTTTGTAGTATTGCCTGACTAATCGAAATACTATTTTTTCTCCCATTTACATAAAAGAAATAAGCGTTTTGCCCTTTACTCACGCCATCAATATTTAACGCCTCTTTGTATGGATCTGTTAAATAGTATGGTTCTGTTGCCGTATTTATTGCCGTACGTGATGTTTTAATATACCCTTTATGGTCTTTGCTCAGGTATTTATTAGCCCGTATTACATTTGCTGCTAAACTCTCAGCCCAAACCAAAGTAATATATCCCGCTTTCGCCATTCCCCCCAATATCGAAGCGTATTTTCTAACCGTTGTATGACCTTCGCCATCAATAATATTATTTATCGCTTGAGTGAATATTGCACTTGCTCTTTTCTCAGCTCTGGAGGGGCTTAATACAGTACTTTCGCTAATTGGGATAATGTCCTTTTTTGTGATAGGCTCAAAAGTATCCGTACAAACTGTTGGCTCTGGATTGATTAAAATATGACGGTCATAACTTAAGTACATTTTTTGCCCTGAATTTATCAACTGGTCGTCTGACTTTGGATAATTTAATTCTATTAGCTTTTTCCGTATTGCTCTATAGTGGCTTTTAAATTCGTCCTTATCTTTTACTATAGGAATACGAATTAACGCCCTAAAGCCCTTACTTGAGCTACTCAGCCACGAAGCTACTACACAACTAAAATCCTTATGGATTAATCCTTTATACTTAATTGCTTCATTGGTTGTAATTTTATCAAAATCTAAAGCTAATAATCCCGTAAAATGCTTTGTATTATCTTGGTGGTTGTATTTATTAACTACCCTGCAGGGGGTAACAGATATTAACTTTGCTTTTAATTCGGCTTTTTCTCGCCCCCCCGCTTTCCTTATCTGCTCGATTAATTCACGGCTCTCTGGTGATGGTTCTTTTATTGCATCGAACAAGGCTTTTAGATTGGTTTCTCCTGCTACTTTGTGGTTTTTTACATCCCCTTTATAATACTGAAAAGAAACATCATCTAATTGGAAAATGTCTTTCTCTCTATCCATTTGAAACCTCCTCTTTTGTTGTATAGAAACCGGCTCTAAATTTCGATATTGGGCAAATCCCTTTTCTTACAAGGGTAATCTGTTCATCATTCCTAAGTTCAGCTACATACCGGCAAATATTAGCCCTTAAGATACCTGTTTCAACAGAAACTTGAAGCATCGTTTTAGGCTCTTCTCGGAATGCTTCTTTTACTTTATAATACTGGCTCATTTTGTACCTCCTATCTCAGTATAAAGATTAGGATTAAGCTCAATAATATCTTTTGGGAAACCTAAATATTTGCCTTTCCCGAAATTGCAAGAATACCCGTTTGTAGTTTCAGTAAAATAGTACACTTTACCGGGTGGCAAACCTAACTTTTTAGGCATATTTACACGGAATTTTCTTATATTTGGCTTGTCGTTTGTTCCTCTATGGTCGTTTACTGTGGAGGTATTTTTTTGATCTCTCATTTTTACCTCCTCTTTGTTAATTTATTAACTGCTTCGGCTTTTAGTTCTTGCCTGGTGGCTTGCCTAAAACTTGAAATAAATGTATCCAAATCCTTTTCAAGGAATAACCACGCCTTACCAAATTTTGTTCCGGCTACTCTCCTTTTATAAATATAGGTTCTAAAGGTAGGTTCAGCCATCCCACAATATAAAGCGGCTTCCTTGAGCTTGTATTTCTTTTTGGAGGTGTCAATTTTTTGGGGTTGTTTTTCAGATAAGATACTTTTAATTTCATCTATCTGGCTTGCCATTTGCTCTATTGCATTTGGCATTGTCTCGAATGTTACATTTTGCATATCAAATATATTTAATGATTAATATTTGATAACAAAAGTATATTGTAATTGATTGGGATTAAGTTATTTAAGGTTATTCGTGGTTATTAATAACTAAATAACTTATAAGATACTATCAATCAAATTATCCATTTTTTTGTGCTCATCTTTATGATAACTAATATCAGAAATCATTAAATGAGTATTCATTACTTTATTGATTGATGTATCTGTTCCTATATCTGTTCCAAAGTAAATTCTAATTGCTTCGTATAAGTCTTTTTTATAAAATTTACTATCAGTTATTTTACCTTTTTCATTTAATACGTGTATCATAAAGGCAATAGCTCTCCCCCTTTTCCCTTGAAACTCTTTCTTTAAGGCTTCGGCTAACGCTTCGGGCTTATCGTGTTTCAGATAATCAGGAAATGTTTTTGCTTTCCCCTTGGAGGTTTGAAAGTCTTTAATTTCTTTAATACTAAAATAGTAATTATAAAGCTCTCTGAAACCTTTTGAAACTTCAAAGAAATCCCTATATTTTCTTGTCACATTATCCACGTGGTAAACATTATGCTTCTTTACAAGGTCATTGTACAAAGTCATTACATCTTCAATCTTCGTTGTTATATCGTTGTATAAGGTTTCTCTGGCTCCTTTATCGTATTTATACATATTTCTAAGGTCGTTTATAGCCTGGTAATACAAATTATAAGGTATCTCATTACTTTGAAACTTTAATCTTTGAATATTCCTTTTATTCCCTCTTTCGGCATCTTCAATACTAATACGGTTTATTTCTGGGGCTTTTAATCTCGCTTCTTTTAAATCTGTCATAAGATGATCAGCGTTTAAACACAAAATCCTAAATCTTTCTATTGCTTCAAATAGCTTCTCCATATCTACCAATCTTTAAGTTTATTAATATTCGCTTTTCTCTGGTCGGTTTCAAAGCTCCCTAAGTAACTTTCAGTAGTTTTAAGGCTGCTGTGTCCTAAGCTCTCCCCTATGAAACTTGGAGAAACTCCGGCATTTTTTAAGATAGTGGCGAAACTGTGACGTGCTGTGTAAGTTGAAACCTCCGCTTTTATTTCAAGGCCCCGGGCTACTCGCTTAATATACTTATTGGTTTGCTTGGTGGCCTGTTTTATTGCTGCCATTGTTTCGGCTGCATTCATCCCATTTTTCAGGAAAGGAAAGATATAATTATGCTTGCCTTTACCCGTGCCGTGTTCGGTTATTATCCTTTGCAAATCGCTTGTAAGGTCTATTAGTATGGGTCTGGTATTCTTGTTTGAATTGATTGTTTTAGCCCTCCGAAACTCAATATAATCGCCTTTAATATTAGAGTATTTCAACTGGCAAATGTCTTTCATATTCATACCATTGGCGAAGTAAGAAAATAGCCAAATATCTTTATAAAACTTTTCGGGGCTGTCCTGTGGAGGTTCATAAAGATAAATGCTTTTAACCTCCTCTTTTGTCAATGCTTTTTTATTGTTTCTGGGGGTCGGTATCTTATAAGCTCCTTTTTCAAATGGGTAATACGATATTATTTTATTAGCTCTGTTAAAAATATGGCGCAACGGCCTTAAATATATTCCGGTGGTGGTCGGGCTGTTTATGGTCGCTTCAAACTTCTTTAAGAATTTCAATGTAATATCATCAAACTTTAATACTCCCTTTCCTGAAATATCCTTTAAGGCTTTCATAGAGTATTTGTAGGTTTCCGCTGTGCCTAATTGGTTGTTTTCTTTAAGCTCCTTAATTTTATCATCGTACCAATTATAAATATTATACTTATCATTATTCTTTTTATCCAAATAAACATCTTTGAAATCTTGAAAGGTAAAAGGTTCTATTTCAAGCAAAACATCATAAGCTCTTTGAAGTACTGCTAATATCTGGATTTTCTTATCCGCTGCTGTTCCTTTGGGCTTGGCTGCAGTAATCTTATCCCATTCTTTTAGTGTCGCTTTTTGCTTTGTGCTGTAATCCCTGTAACTCGCTTTATAAATTATTCTTATTTTTATTGGGTAATTATCGTTTTTATCCTTTCGCCTCATTTCTAATCTGGCAAATAAAGTGATCCCCTTACCTGAAAGATTTATATCATTTGCTTCGATACTAATATTAGTACTTTTTTTCATCTATTGGTACATTTAAACATTGTACCAACAAAAGTACCAATAAATACGATTAGTATTACAATACTATCAATTAATATTTATCAACACAATATCAAGGAAAGTACTATCTTTGCAGGGTTTCAAATAATATACGGCTAATATTAAGAAATAAACAAATAGTGTAATATTATGACTGGGGGTCAAGAGGTCGCACGTTCAAGTCGTGTCACTCCGACAGTTAAAGAGTTTGCCTTTTAGGCAAGCTCTTTTTTTATACACCACAACAATGCGAAGCATATCCCGAATTATATTCGGAAAGAGCGCTCGTTCATCCCGAAAGCTTTCGGGATGTCACTCCGACAGTTAAAGAGTCTGCCTTTTAGGCAAGCTCTTTTTTTATACACCATAACAATGCGAAGCATATCCCGAACTATATTCGGAAGGGGAGCACGTTCATCCCGAAAGCTTTCGGGATGTCACTCCGACATTGTTAATCAAGCAGTTATAAGCATTTTGTTTATGGCTGCTTTTTTATAGGTACAAACAATAGTACCAATAATTGTGCTACTCAACAAACAAAAAATAAGGATCCATCAATTGATAATCTTGTAGATTATCTACTCCTACATTTAGTTTAAAAGACAATTCATAGATTTCTTTTGCAATGGGTGATGAAATATTCATGGCAGTATTAAAATGATAGATGCCGGATTTAGGGCGATCAAACAAGCCTGCTTCTAAAAACATGGGCACTACACTATAAATACCATTCTCAGTAGCTCTATTACCTCCATAAATATTTGAAATAGGCTTTTTTATGGTGTCTGTATTTATGACATCTTGAACGGCAAAGAATTTCCCAAATACTTTTAATACATCGAATGAAAATGGGAAAGCGGTATTTAACAAAGCAATCAATATAACATCTCTATCTGTTTTCCTTTTAAGAATACTCTTTAGAGATTCTTTATGCTCCAAAATCACATCAATCATGGGGTTTTTAGGAATAATCCTATTGACTATGCGCAAGGCTTTTTTAAGTCTGTTCTCGCCATCATATTCTAAACGCAATTGTTCTAAAACATAATCATTTGAATAGGTTCCATTAAGAAAGCTTTCCAATACTGCAGCTAGAACAAATAATGGAATACGCTGATTAATATCGATTGTTTTATTTTTCATCATTAAATTCTATAAAAGGGATGAGTACTTCTAATAAATGGCTACCACCATGTGAAACGAGAACGGATTTATTAGAAAAGCTGAGGTCATCTTTCATATAAATAACATTTTTTTCTCGTACAATTGATGGTATTAATGCTGGATTTTCCTTTATAAATTCATCTGCCAACCAGGCTTCTGAATATTCAATGTGTCTTTCGCTCCGACTACCTGATTTATTTGTTCCTAATTTTTGGCGACCACTTAATCTCTTCCAACCCTTAGCTTGTATATTACCATGGTCGGTTGTTAAAAAGACTTTGAATTTTTTTGACAATAGAAGTTTGATAACATCTACTATTTGACTTCGCACTATCCAATTTTCAGTAAGATCTAATAAGTCTTCATAATCGGTTGAAGAATGCATCTTCTCATCTAAATCCTTAAAGACCAATGCATATTTCGTTATAGAATCCAAATTTTCTAAATCAAATTTCTCATGATCATATTTTATCTGATATTCCGGAATACCTTTCAACTTCCAGTAATGACTCCAAAGACGACTTTCGTTTCTTGGGTTCTGCTGATAATTTATTTCGGGATCATCTCCTCTGAAAATAGCTTGCCTAGACTGTTGAGTTGTTGAAGGAAGCCATGAATAAACAATATCTTCTTTTATATGTGATTGTATCTCTTGATTAAATAATAGGTATTGCCAATAGGCTAAGCCATCTACTACTACTAAGGCTATCTTTTCCTGTTTATAATTAAAGTTAAGGTAATCAAGTATTTTAGAAACAATTTTTGGCTTCTTTACAAAACTAGAGCTTTTTAATGGCTTAAAATCTCTTTGTAGTTCTTTTTGAAAGATAGTATTAGCTTGGTCTACCAATACCATTAATTCTGAATATTGCGATGTTCCAATGCACTGCACCAGTGCTTCTGAAATCAGTTTAATTATTTTATGCCAATCCTTAATTATTTGAGATAACTCTAATGATAAACTCGTTGTCAAACTATTCAAATCATAAATAACGCTTTGTAATTTTCTTATTTCCTGCCTTATTTTTTCAACCTCTATTAGCGTCTGTTGCTTATTATAAACAACAATACTTTCTTTAACGAATAAAGGGTCTAAGATGTCGATATCCAAATTTACGATGCTTGGGATATGGTAACTACTTATGTATTTTTTTAAAGAGAACTCCAAAGAAAGGGTTCTCTCATAAATATCTGCCAAATAACCATTAAGCGATTTGCTTACCAAAAGCAGTAAAACACCATCTTCTTTAAGCTCAAGAGCCATTCTTTGTGCTAACTTACTGCCATTAGATATTTTGACATCATATTTTAAAAGTTCCTGAACAACATCATCACGAAACAAAAAACCCTCATTGTCTTCAACTAAGAGCACATCTTGAGAATATGACCTTAAGTCTGCAACAATATGTTCTATAAGTCTTTTAGCCATCTATTCTCACTGTTATTAGTTGTTTCAAATCGGGAATAACCTTTTGATCCGTTTGGAAATGACGAAGCCAAATATCTTGTTCCTCTTTTAATTTCTTTAATTTAGAATCACGAATATTAGCAATGCCAATTTTTTCGATTCTTGATTTTTGAAAATCATAAGATTTTAACCGGTTCTCTTTTTTTAGCTTCATTTGCTCTAAAATATCTGCTTCTAAGTTTTGGAAGCTAATATATAGATATTCATCAAGCATAAGCTTTGTGGACTCAAATTTTTCGGATGCTTGCCTATCCACTATTTTAAACTGGGCATTACTCGATACCAACCTATTCCAAATATCATTGGCATAAGCACTATATTGTTTACCATTATCTGCCATAAAGAAACTCTGATAAACAGTTTTCTCTTCCAATCCATTATGAGCCTTAATACTCCATAAACTCCAATATCCGGGGGTCTCGTCTGCCGACTCCGAAAGCAGAACTGCAATAGAATTACCGGCATTAACTTCATAAACATCACCTAATATTTCCCTTATCCAATCATGCTGTAAGGTCATATTCTCTATGCCGGGGTTGCTTAATGATATTTCGGAATCAAAACAAATCCTCTTTTGTTCTTTATTTATTTCTATATCAAGATAACCCAAAAGGCTTTTCTTGAGCTTCCCATTTTTTATAAAGATATATTGCGTAACTAAATCTTCTAACCAAACAGGCAAGGGGCTGTGTTTTATTTCGCTTGCCTTTTTTGAATCTATTTCTGTTTCATTTACCGTAGGTAATATGCCTTCGGTACTTTTATAATTTCTTAGTTTTAACTTAATATCATATAACCATTGCTCACCGGAAAACTCAAACCTATCAGGATCTAAAAGACTCTGCAAATAGAGATGATTGATTTTTTTCATATCTAAGGCAGAATCCAAAACATCGGAAGTTTTATCGATACCCAATTGCCTAATAATCATCAGTAATTTCTCTTCAATAACTCGATACACTCTTAAGTCTACACTATTATCTGTAAGCATATTAAAAGCCTGCACTTTATGAGTCTGCCCAATCCTGTCTACTCTGCCTATTCTTTGCTCTATCATCATGGGATTCCAAGGTAAATCGTAATTAAAAACAATGTAGCAAAACTGCATATTTAAAGATTCCCCGGCAGCATCGGTAGCCACCATTATTTGAGCAGCATTCTTAAACTCTGCCAAGGCTATTTGCCGCTCATCTAAATCCTGACTACCATTGATATATGTGGAGCGATAGCCTTGACTTAGAAAGAACTGATGAAGCATTTTTTGTGTAGAGCGAAATTCTGTAAAAACAAGTATTTTTAGTTCTGGATTATTCTCCTGTTGTTGCAATTCTTTATACTTCTGAAGTAGCGCCATTGCTTTGGCATCGGTTTCGTTATTGACACAACTTTTAGCTTGCTCAATCAGTTGGCTTAACAATCTTTCTTCATCTTCCATTTCATCATCCGAAGCCGTATAGAGGCCATCAAAATCACCAATATTAATATGTTCTTCTTCAAAAGAATCTACTTCTTCGCTATAAGCTTCCACATGGGCATCTTCATCATTTTTAAGCCTTTCTAAACGGCCTTGCATAGATGATAAAATAGCAGCCGTAGAACTGCTTGCCAAGCGTTGAAACAATATCATGATTAATCCAACGGCTGTATTATTCGTTTTTTTGGCACTATTGAAACCTTGCCTTACATATTCGGTAATGGCTATGTATAAATCCATCTGCCTCTGATGCTCATAGCTGTTCAAAGGCACATCGAAACGATGTGTGTTTCGCTCATTAAATAGTTTTTTTCCATCGTAATCTAAAGCCAGTCGTTTCTCTGTCCTAATCACATAAGGCTCCAATTCTTTAATCTCAGGTAAGCCTTCTCCATCAAAAGCATCGGGGTCTAATAGCTGTAATATTCTACGAAAATGATCCGATTTCCCTCTATGTGGTGTAGCCGTTAACAATAACACATTGTTTACACTATTACAAAGAGCTTGTGCCAATACATAGCGCGATACGGTTTGTGAAGCACCACCCATTTTATGTGCTTCATCAATAATCACCAAATCGAAATCGGCATTTAATACGGCCTCCATGCGGTATTTATTATACTCGTCTACTCTTTCTTTTGTCCAGCCTTGCCTTTTCTCCAAGGGTTTTAAGGCATCGGTAGTGACTATTATTTGATGATGTTGTTTCCAAAAGTTAAACTCCTCATCGGCATTGAAATTAGAAAAAGTACGTGCCATGGAAGTAATCATCTCCGAATCGTAGATATGAAAGACCTCATTAAAATGCTCTTTCATTTCGCTTTGCCATTGCAGCATAGACGATTTAGGAACAATCACCAAAATACGCTTGATATCGCCCCGCAGTTTAAGCTCTTTTAATATCAAGCCTGTTTCTATGGTTTTACCCATTCCTACCTCATCGGCCAGTAAAAACCGGTTTTGAGTAGATTGCATCACCTTCTCCAATACCAATATTTGATGCGGCAGCGGAATTAAACTACTCTCATAAGGGGCCAGGATTTTCTTTTTGGCAATCTCATCTTTTATTTTGGCTGCAATAGCTATAAAACGCAAATGCGCTATGGAAAATGCTTCTTCTTGCTGATAGATATCGTCCATGGATACCTGCAAAAAACTGTCGTCTTCCAATATGCGTATCCAAGCCACTTCTTGCCCAAATATTTCTTTAGTGCCTAATATCTCTATGGCTTTGCCTTGGTATTTCATAGTTTTTACTTATTTATTCTGTCATTATTCCCTTATAAAATGTTGCTAAAATAGAATAAGCATATTCCAACTCCCAATCTTTTTCTCTCGCCCAATCTTTTGCAATATTCGATTCAGTAATAACCTTTAAATTTTCTTGCAATAAGCCATTGATACGTTCAAATAATTTTTCTGATTTCTTTAAGAAGAAACGTGACTCTCTTCCTAATACCTCAGCAGCCACCAATAAAGTGTCTAAATCATGATTCTTAGGGAAAATATCGTGATGTTTCTCCACTATTTCATCAAATTCGAACATAAAGTAATGATCAATAATTTTTAGAATATCACCTAAATCATCTCCTCTTTCTTCGGGTCTATCGCTCCAAGCTACTAATTTCAATACGACCATACCTGCCAAGGGTGGTATTTTAGCTATTCTTTCTTCAATAACTACAGAAACGGCACTCTCAAGCACCTCTTTTAAGCCTAAAACATGTAAATCGGTATGCCTTTTTAAAAATGGTATGGTATTTTGTTCTTCTATTTCACCAAACGGTAATATATCAATAGCTACATTATATTTGGGCGAGTAAAAAGTCCAGAGGGCTTCTACTTTATTAAAACCTATTTCTTCAAAAGATTCACTCAGTTTCTCATATTCGGCCATGGTCGAAATCATGATAGCAAAATCAATATCTTTAGTACCTCTACTGGGTTTAATATTATCGCGTAAGAGTTGCAAAGCAATGGCATTTACGCCTATTAAATAATAGGGAATTCTATGTTTCTGCATTATATTATCAATGGCATAAAAAACATCTTTAAAATAGGGGATGGCTAATTCCTTATAACTTTGATTCAATATACTCATGAAATATTTTTATAGCGGTTTCATTATTTCTTTTCCCTCCTTCAATTAATAAATCGGCGTAAATCAATATAGCCGGAACGGTGTTATAAGCATCTATTTGATCCCAAAACATGGTCAATACCTCAATCTCTCCATCTTCGTGAGGGATTAAGTGATAATTCTTCATTAATTCCAAAGGACTCTCTTTGGTATATAGCACGAGTTTTTCTGGTCGTAAATACTGCGTGAGTATATCGGCAGCAGCTTCGCCCCCCCAACAACTTAAGTGTGGTTTTAGTTTAATATCGGCCCAATTTCCTTTTAAGGTATAATGCCCCATAAGCAACTTAGGTCGTAAAACATGTTCGTATTTCTCTATCCATTCCGCCAATAATCCCTTTCGGTTTTCCCAAATATACTCTTTGGTATTTAATGGCAATAAATACTGTCTCTGTTTTAAATCACTGATAAGCTTATGAATATTGCCTAATGCCACAGAGGCTCTTTCTGCTATTTGTCTTTGGGGTTTATTAAGCAGTTCTTTATTCAATAGCAATTGAAAAACTACTTTCAGACCAGCTTTTGTAAAGGCCCCTCCTGAATTTTTAGGTGCATTGGCTTGTTTTTTATTGGTATCGATATAATAATACAAAGCTTTGGCATTGATATACATATTACCATTGGTTTCTATATAGGACAGCTTATGTTTTTTTAGCTCATCTTTTATTTTAGGGAAAATATTTTCTGCTATAATTAAAAGATTGGGCGTTTCCTTCTGCTTTTGCCAAAAATCAGCTAACTGATATGGCCGCAATTCTTTTTTTATAATGGCCTGAAATTTATAGATTATCCCATTAATATGGAGTTGAATATCGCCATCATATACACCTCCCGTTATCCATTCTGCTTTGATATCACTATTATCTTGGAGATGCTTTATTGCTGTATATGGAATATTATCTTTCATTGATGTTCATTTATTTTTAATGTTCACGTAACGTGAACATCCGTAATTTGTGAACAAATATACAACTTTTTATTAGCTAGTGGATAAATCCACTAGCTAATAAAAAAATATATCTACCTTACACCCGTGACGAAGCAATATCATAAAACTGCAACAAAACCTCATCTTCCATTAGTAGGTTATTGGGGATTTTATCGCCCACTTGTACTATGGTTTTAAAGTCTTTTTGTTGGTAGCAATATTTAAAGCCGGCACGTAATGCCTCTACTCTTACTTCTTTTATCTTTTTGGTTCTACTGCTTTGGGCTTCTTGTGTATAGCTTTCAAAGAGTTTAAGCAAACGTTTATTGCGGAGTTTTTCTAAGTCTGCTTCGTTCTCGGGGTCTGGTAAATACCAGCGGCCTTCTTGATCTTTTAAGAAATTTTCTTCTAGTATTTGCATCAACTCCGGTAGCATATCGCCCTTGCGTACACTAGCCAAGGCTTGCATCCATTTGGGTTGTATATCTTGATAGGTTTGGGCGGTGCTAAGCTCGTTTTTAAGCCACATAACCCCATCTTGCTCACTGGCTACGAATATACTGGCTTGGATAAATTCCGGCGCTTCTGCTTTCTTTTTATCGTATTCTGCTACTTGCACTTGGGTAAAGAACATGCCATCGCGTTCAATAAAACGTTCACGCAATGCTTTCTGAAAAGCACCGGCATCAATAGGTACCGGTAAACTACGTTGCACATAAAAAGCAATCAATCTATCAAACAATATTTTGGGACTACGCTCTATAATAGCTGTAGTAGCATTTTCTTTCACTATATGTATGGGTAAATGATGTAAATGTTCCTCTATAAAATCCCATATTCCTTTATCGCTTCCTTTGTTATTTTGGAATTTCTTATCGAATTCTGAGGATGGTTTATAACAAGAAATAACTAAGTCTTGCTTTACAGCTGTAACTGTTGTAACGGCCTTAAAACTACCCTGCTTTTTGTCAATCGAAGCCAAATTTCCGATAATAAAACCTGCCGATTGAATGGCGGTTTGAATACCATTCCACACTGCTGCGCTAGTATTACTGAATTCTACTGTCATCCATTTCCCTGGTTTTAAAATACGATAATAGTTATTGAAACTTTCAGACATTAAACCTTGATACATTAGTAATGAAACACCTCTTCCTTTATTCTCTATAGCTTCAACATCATAGTTAGTTTTCACTTTAATAAATGCTTCTGAAATAAAATTTAATTCTGAATAATTAATATTTGCTCCAAAAGGTGGGTCTGTAAATATGTAGTCAACAGAATTATTTTCCACATACTGCTCTGTCGCAGAGCCGGTATAAACAATTTGATAATTCTTGATAAGTGAAAATGCAGCAGCTAATCTTTTTAACTTATTTCTATATGCCGTAAATATATTTGGCTCTGAAATTTGTGAGCCAATATATAATGTACCACTTAATGGATTATAGGGAAATGAAACACCAGGTCTATGTCTATTTAAATACGAAATGTTAGCTAATTGAGCATTTAATAATAATTTAAAGGAACAAGAAAATGATTTCTTATATAACTCATTTAATATAAATAATGTTCTAATCGTAAAAAACTGATGAACATGCATGATACCTTGTCTATCATTTCTTCTAGATTCATTTCCTTCTGGCATTCTGTCAGTAGGCAAAATGAAATCTACAAATTCAGACTCTATTCTATCAATTTTTTCACTTTCTTCATCAGGTATTCTTATTCTCTGTTTGCTTCTATTTATTGAGTACTCTATCCTTACCGGTACCTTCTTTATTGTTTTAATTGTTTCATTTAAAAAATTATCAAATCTAGTAACCCAAATTTTTTCAACACTTTTTTTAGTATGCTCTATACCACATGAAGGGCATCTAAATGATTTATGGACTTTCCCATTTTCCTCATCAACAGCTACTTCATAAAAAATTATTTCTGAATTACATTCTGGACAACCAAACACATCGCTCCAAATGATGTTATTTATCTTACATTTTACACCCGTAGTAGCATCTTTTACTTCATATAAAAATCCATACTCATCTTCAATTTCATCTAAAACCTTTTTAGTTTTTGTAATAAAACTCTGTAAATTATGTTTAGTGTTATAATTCTTTGAAATAAAACTAGCAATCGGACTTAAATCACCATTTATTGCATTTCTCTTCCCCCAATTAGGTTGTTGTATTCTATTAACCTTAAATTCTTGCTCAATTTTATATTTTAATTCTGCATCCGGATTTTCACACATCGAAGCAGCAACTCCTGTCATTCCAGTACCAGCAAAACCATCAAAAACAATATCACCAGGTTGCGTATAATGTAAAATATAGCGCATAATTGCAGGATGTGGCACCTTGGTATGATAAGAATGAGCATTATAAATGGGGTTATTCTTTCCTTCGCTTATATCACTGGCATAAGGCTCATCTACTTCAAAATCGGCTTTGCGTTTCCCTTGTTTTTCCAGTTCTATTTTTTCTTTTTCCCATTCGTCAATAAAATCGTTGAGCCAGGGATTGGGGCAGGCAGTATAATAGGGTGGGTCGGAGAGATTGATAATATCCTCGTCTTCGCCAATGGGGAAGCCTTCCATTTTTTTAAGTTCGGGTAGTTGTTTGCGTAGTTCATTGCGGAAGTATTCGCGGCGTTCTTCTTCGCTATTAAAAGTTTTGCCTAATACGGTTATTTTTTTTATTTATCATGCGTTTTTGTTTTTAGTATGATCCATTTTCCTGTTTTTCGTGCTCCTTCTCTTTTAATACAGTGCTCCAATTTTAGTTTTTGCATATCTTTTTCAATAGTACTAACTGATACATCTATCATTTGGGCTATTTGGGGAATACTAACAATAGGTTTCAATGAAATAATGCTTATAATCCATAATATTCTGCTTCCATATTTATCCCGTAAATATCCCGTATTTATCCCGTAAATATCCCGTAAATATCCCGTAATTATATTGCTATTTTGTCTTAATATTTCTTTATTCTTAATAGCATCTTTGCCTAATTCACCGGATAAAGACATAAATTTACTTTGGGAGTCCTTTACAGTATCTTCTTTACTAGTGTCATCTATTTCTTTATAAATATTATCAGTTTCTTTCACCTTATTTTTTCGTGGCTCATTTACAGATATATTGTCAGTAGAATTTGTAAACATTTTAACCATAACCGAATCAAAGTCAATATCGTATTTGGGTTGTGTATGGTTATATAATTCCCAATTTTGGTTTATCCTATCTATACCCAAGCCCATATTCTCGGCCAATTTAACTATACGAAACAATTTTGCAATAATGGGGTTTCGTGGTAATGAGATATCTTTGGTAGTAAGTTCGTTTAATGGCTTGGGAAGACCTCCAAAATTAAAGAATTCGATATGGTTGGTAAAAATTCTGATACGTGAATGGCCGGGTGAAAAATAATCGGCATGCATCAACATATTTACTAATGCTTCGCGTATAGCATCTAATCCCGGAGAAAGTTCCTGCCCAAAGCCTTCAGCTGTAAGCCTAAATTGCACATCTACTTTTTGTTTGAGCCGGGCAAAGCACTCAAAATAGTATTCCCAAAGATTTTCATATTCATCTAAGCGGAAGGAATAACGCATTGTTGCATTGCCATAAGAGGTTCCGGGTATTTCTATTAAATCAATTCTGAAATCAGGGAAATGTCGTTCAATAATTTGTCGTTTGCCAAACATTAATAAGCCCCCATAGGTGCATTTGCCATCTTCAATAATGCGTAATTTTTCAAGAAACTCATTTTCGTTATATCTGTTATAAGAAACACCTGGATTAAACCGAGACAAATAATCTCTAAACCTATTTAAAGAAATATCATTAATACTGGAACGACTCGTTCCTGTTGCAGTTTCAGATGTTTTGGTACCAAATGTTTGATCGCGGTACATACTATCCACCTCTTCTTTAGTAGCGCGCATATCGGCACTTCCACGGCGGATAAATGTATTTGAGGGGCTATTATAATATATAGGTTTCTGAGCAGAAACTTCGATATAGAAGGCTAAAACAATTTTCCCATCAAAATTATATTTCTTTTGCCTAGTAACAATTTGCACATTGAACTTACCAGCTCTAATGCTGGTTAAAAAATCCTGTTCAATTTTCTCCGCATTTTTAAGACCTGTGATTTCAAAATATTTCCCTTGCTCTTTAATCCCAAAAATAAGCCATCCGCCATTGGTATTGGAAAAAGCAGAAACTGTTTCCCAAGCAGATTTTGGAACTTCAGATTTTGCTTGTTTTACTTCAAAATCTTCCCATTCTATATCTTCTAATTTTTTTATTAAATCTGCTTTTGTCATTTGTTTATTTATTATTCACTTCTATTAAAACCTCGTTTAATGCCACTTCCATTTTTATAATACTCTTCAGTGTTAAATTATGTGTGCCATTTAACCATTTAGTAATTTCTGGAGGTTTTTTATGAAGCATCTTGGCAAATTGAACTTTAGTGATGCCCTTTTCCTTTAAAATGTCATTCACTTTCGATACAATCTCTAAGTTTTTTGTGACAAATTGCTCTATTTCAGCATCACCATTCTTCTCAAGCCAATCGTTAATTATATTCCCTTTGTTTTTCATCTTTTGGTCATAAGTCACAAAGGTATTAACCTTTAAGTTAAACTCCTAATCTATTTTAAGATAATTCTTAGCTTAGCTGACTATTTCGGCTATCTCTTTTTTCGATGCTCTTACTCCTATGAAATAGGATTCTATTTTATCATTAATAGTATCGGTTACTTGTTTTATTTTTCTTACATCAGGTATGGCCATCAAATCCTGGCTCTTTTGAATATCTTTCCAATATCTATCATAGGTCAATAAACCCGGATGATCTCCAGGTAGTTCATCTTCTAGTATTTCAGTAAATTGGTTAGAAAGTGTTTTTAATATTTCACGTTGGCTTTTTCCAATTTTAATCTTCTCAAAATTTTCAAAATAGGTAGGATGTACCGGAAACAACTCAATATAATCCTGAGTACGATTATTCATATCGGTAAAAAAGGATAAATAAGGTTCTAAATGCTCCTTAATTATTTGCTTTTGGTGTGCATTTTTTTGTAATAATCTATTTTTTACTACAAAAGCAACATCTTCTTTAGAAATCATGATATCCTTATACCTATCGTTGACCTTTTGCAGCATTTCGGCAGCAAACTGAAATTCCGATGAGTTATAAATCATTTCTTGTACACCAAAAATAAACTTAAACTTAGAAGAGTCGCAAGCCTGCCCAAGTGCCTGTAAGGTTTGCAGATCTTGATTCAACTTATCGGGCGTACTGCGTCCTTTTAAATAAGCCAACATTTCGTCGATGACAATTAAAAAACCTTTATCAGGGAATTTCTCTTCAAATTCAGCCATCATCAACTGAATTTTATCATAATAACTTTGTGGTCCATGTCCATCAAAAGAAAAATCAATCCCTAAACTATTGATATATTCTTCGATTTTGAAAGAAACTACTTCCCATAAGCTCTCTGTGTTTCCTAATTCAAAACGAAGAACTTTAAACCTACCGGCAATAGCAGAAAGGTCAAGTTTTGGTTTCTCTTCCATCACTAATTCTAGTAGCGATTCATCTTCTGCTATCAAAGAAACCAATGACATTAAGTGCGATTTTCCAGTACCATAATTACCTACCACATGAAGCCCAAAAGCCTCTCCACCATAACTAAAATCTAAATTTCTTACCATTAGCGGTATCAAATACTTTTGGAAAGTTTCGGAAAACACAAAAGTCTTCACTAAGTTTTTTTGGTAGTCTGTTTCGTTGGTTTTACTAAATTTTACTACTTCAGTAATGGGTTCGAAATTTAATAAGTCTTTATATTTCATGTGTAATCAGTTATATAGTCTTAAATAATTAGATGGTTAATGCTGTTCATATCAATTTTAATATTACTCTGTTTATCTAAGTAATACAGTATATCATTTTCAATCTCTCCTTGCCAATCAAGTATCAATGTCAAATTCTTTGAATATTTATCAAACATTGCTATAATATCAATATTTAATTCTTTTTCAAACAAAATACCATAATTTGTTAATGATAAAATCTCACCTAATTCGAGATGCTTTGATATAAAAGATAATAATAGATCATTAAGTAAATTTTGAGCCTTAAATGATAAATGCTTAGTGTTAACAATAGGCTTTAGTAGTTTTGAAAATTCAACACCAATATCTAAATATGCTAATTCATCAAACTTACCTTGGTGAATGATTATTCTGTTCCTAGGGCTAGTCTTCAAATAAGAAATAACTTGAGAATTAATTATTTTACTCATTTTGAGTTCCTTAAGCATTAATAATTTCCTAATCTAGGATTAGTTTTTCTACTTAGTTAGAAGTAGTCAAATGTAATTATAAAAAATTATATTTGACTAAACTCTGTACATATTATTTTAATAGCCATACTTATACTAATTATTTATATAAAACCTCACCTAATAAATCATTATATTTAACAGTATCCCAATAATAAACATGTGGCTGCTTTTTTATTTAGATATTGTATCTTAAAAAATCAATACATTTGTAAAAACATATTAAAAACAAAAACAATTTGTCTCAATTTAGTAACATTAGGATAATGAATCGGATTATCGTATTTTTCTTTCTCTTTATTCTGAGCACTGCTGCTTTTGCACAAAACAGAAGTCAACTTGACAGCATTAAGGTGGTGTTGAAGAATACACATGAGGTGGAAAAAAAGATAACTACTTACTATGAGTTATCCGATTTATATACTGAAATCGATCTGGATTCATCAATCATGATTTTGGAAGAGGCATTGATGCTGGCAAAACAAATAGAATCGGATATAGAGATAGCAAAATCATTATTCAAAATAGGACATATTGAAGTAAAGAGAGACAGCCTGAATAAGGCTTTGCTGAGATACAACCAATCGATTGTTTATTATAAGAAACTAAACCAACAAAAAGCACTTTGTGACATTCTGATAATAAAAGGAAATATACATTATGTAAAAGGGGATTTCCCGGAGGCGATGCAAGATTATTCAGATGCGCTTCGTATGGCCAGGGAAACAGATTATGACAGCAAACTCCCATTTTGCTATAATAATCTGGGAATCATCTATTTCAAACAAGAGGAATATAAACAATCTCTCGATTATTTCATCCTGGCTTTATCTTTATTCGAGGAAAAGAAGGATTCACTAAATATGGCTCTTACACTAAATAACATTGGCTCTATCTATCTTGAGTTCAATAGTTTTCAGGTAGCAAAACAATATTATGAAAAGGCCAGGAAAGTATACGAGAAACTGGAAGATAAAGACGGTATCACACAGTCGATGACACAGCTGGCAGAGATCCATTTGAAGAACAAACAAGCAGACAGTGCGCTGATATATCTGAATAACAGCCTGGAATTATATAAGAATGTAGATTTTGACTACCGCGGACCAAAATCCTTATGGCTGGTAAGAATCTATCTTCTTATTGGCGAAACCTATATGTATAAAAGTGATTGGGAGAAAGCGATTACAAACCTAATGACAGGATACCGAATAGCTTTTCGAACCAGCCAGATAGACGCCCTCATGAATGCTGCTAAATTATTAAGTGATTCCTACGATAGCCTTCATAATGTCGATTCCTCCTATAAATACTTTAAGGTTTTCAAGAATTACTCTGATAGTATTTTGAATGAGGATAATATCCGAAAAATTGCACAAATCGACTATCAAAGTAAGTTGGATCAAAAAGCCATTGAAAAAAAGTTGGATGATAATAAGAAAATAGCACAGCAGAAAAGAAAGAACCTTATTTACATCATCGTTTTTTTCTTTCTAATACTCGTTATCATCTTTTTTATGCTGCTCTATCAACTGGAAAAAAACAAAAAAGCCAAAATCGATACCGAGAGAATACAATTGAAACAGGATATTGAGTATAAAAACAAAGAGCTTACAACTCATATGTTGTATTTATTAAAAAAGAATGAGTTTATTCTCAGTATTTCCGAGAAGCTAAAGAAAATTATTCCCAGTATTAAAATACAAAATAAACAAGCTATTGCCGAAATCATTAACGAACTAAATGCCGGTAGCTCCGATGAATCGTGGAAAGAGTTTGAGATTAGATTTCAGCAGGTTTATACTTCATTTTTTGATCATCTTAATAAAAAGCATCCCGACCTCTCACCCAATGAATTACGATTATGCGCTTTCTTAAAACTTAATATGACAACAAAAGACATTTCTGCTATTACATATCAATCCACCAAAAGCATAGAAATGGCACGTTTTAGGTTAAGGAAAAAAATGAAATTAGATAAAGATGAACAACTCATCTCTTATCTTAACCACATTTAAGGCGCTATATTCTCAATAACGCCATATCACCAAAGGACATCATATCATCCGGTATCTCACTAATTATCAATACTATAATATAAGATGTAGTAGTTTTGTTAAAGGCACGTAAGGTATTTGTTGGAACAAATATTTGCAAAAACATGTGGGTTTGAATTATGTTTGCCTCAAATACATTATCAGCTATGAGCAAAACGAAAGACAAATCGATGGACCTATATTTAGATGAGTTAAATAAGCTTATTGAATCTAAAAAGAAAGAGAATGAATCTTTAAAAACTATTGTTGAAGTCATCAGCAAGAATAGTAAGGAACAAAGCGATATACTTAATGAGAAAAATAAAACAAATAAATAATATTCACTAATACACTTCAATCATGAAAAAGAATTTTACATTATTAGTCAGTCTACTTCTAATCACCTTCGGCCTATCGGCACAAAATGGATATATCATT
>Ga0256827_10000558_pt1 | contig 23236 bp, 22 predicted proteins | sample CV84metaG_FD_185977 | JGI IMG/M metagenome (GOLD analysis project Ga0256827, IMG submission 185977) | Hydrothermal vent microbial communities from East Pacific Rise, Pacific Ocean - CV84 | ecosystem: Environmental > Aquatic > Marine > Hydrothermal vents | place: Pacific Ocean: East Pacific Rise...
CAGAGAAAATTTGAAGATTAATATGAGTTAATTATCGAAATTTATATAAATAAATAATAAACAATTTTGCACCTATAATCTCTCGAAATAGTATGCTCTGCTTGCCGGTAGTCGAGGTATTACTTCTTGATTTTCAGTAATAAACTTGAATTATTATTGATTTTATTTGAGCTTAACTATTAATCGAACTCAGTCTAATATCATTTGGAAACGTAATTGGTATATAAGAATTATTTTCAAAAAACGATATCTTGTTCGTTAGTGGCTAGGACATTTATTTTAAGTTTTGTGTTATTTCCCAATTTTATTACACTTTAATATTTTAATACTTAAAATAAGTGCAATAAATAAATCAATAATCATTGATAAAGCCAGCCATGAAGGTGGTTTTGGACCTTCTGTAATGCCATTAGAAACAATAATTGTAATAATATATGTAGTAATAATGGGAAAAAAGTATATTACTAAAATACTCCACCAAGCCCATGCTTTTTTTTGTCTAATGCCTCTAAATGTAATAATTGCAATACCAATTCCAATAGCAATAAACGATGAACCTATTATTTTAAGAAAAGCTACCATTAATTTAAGAATATTTGGATTTAAATTAGCTAACTCTTGAGGTGTCATGTGTAGGAAAGAGTAATGATATGGCATTATATTGCTTCTAAAAAAGTATAAACTGCCAAATCCTACAGTACCTACAGATAAAACGTAAAAAAGTATAATTGAGATTTTAAAACTAATTTTTTTATTTACAGACATAATAAATATGTTTTTATGTTTCTTTTATAAAAATAAAATAAAAAAACTAGAAAACAAATTATGGAATTTCTATAAATTCAAAATCTACTTTTACTAGTTTTGAATATCTTATTCCCGAAGAGTGCATATCAGAATCATTTGCACTGTAATACCATTTAATTAAAACTTTATTATTAATAGCTAATTTTTGTAAAATAAGCAAAATTTTTGCTATTTGTTTAGCTGAAGAAGTATTAAAATATTCTAATTTTATATCAACAATAGTCTCTTTTTTAGGATTTTGTAAATATTTGTCAAACCAATCTATAATTGGACTATAAAAATCTATAGCGTTTTCAGGTAAAGAACGTTCAGAAATTTCTATTTTTCCTGAATCGTAATCAAGAATTACGTTAGGTGTATCATTAGTTTTTTCAATAATTAGTTTTTCCATAACTTTACAAAACTATATATTAAATTTGAATTTGTAATGAAAAGAAAGTATAATTATTATCAATTTTTTTCAAAAAATGACTTATAGTATTTCCGCTTTTTAATCTTAAATCAATAATACCTAAACCTGCTTTTTTAGAATCATCAATTTCAAAATCAAATAAACTATGGTTGTAGTAGTCTTCCATTTCTTTATCTGATAGGTTATTAACGTATTCTATTTTATCATTTAATTCTTTAACATGCTCATTTTTCATGTAATTACCAGCTGTTAATAAATGTTTTCCATTATTTTCGCTAATAAAGAAAATTCCTGGATTACCACCTTCTTCATTATTGGGATTACTAGCGTGTTTTACAATATTTTGTAACATTTCCATTACAATATAAAACATTTTATTTTTTTGGTCAGCCGAATCTGATAAATGACCTTCAATAGTTTGTAATAAACCTTTAAGACTTTCTTGGTTCATTACACCATTATATATTAATCTTATATCTTCTTTGTTAAGTGTGTTATGTATTTCTACAATATTATCGAGTGATTCTTTTGCTACTTTATTAAAATCGGCAGATAAGTCTTTTAATGTGGGGATAGTATGTAAATAAAAATATGTATCATTTTCATTTATGTCAATAAATCTATAAGATAGTTTATTTCCTGATTTTCTAGCCATATCTATCAAGCCAAGTCCTGCACCACCTTTATCAGATAATTCACCTTCGTTTAATACTTGTTTATAATAGCTTTTTAATTCATCTTTATCTAGGCTGTTTATTTTTTCAATAAGACCTGTAATTATAGGTATACTGCTTTTTTCAGTTGCATTACCAGTAGTAATATAGTATTTATCTTCACTTCTTTTAATAATAAATAAGCCGTGAGTACTTTGTATGCTTTTACTTGCAGTATCATGCTGATGGCGAGTTATGTTTTGCAAGCCTTCAACCATAATAGCATAAACACGTTTCTTCATTTTCGAAGATTGTTCTTCTGTTTGAAGATTGACTTCTGTTAATGATAGAATACTATCAGTAATTTGCTGATTAAAAAAGCCTCTATAAATGTAACTTAAATTATCTTTCTGCATCGCATCAAAAAGCGATAGTGAGAATGTCAAATTTTCAAATTCGGTTGTTGCCATTACATATTTTTATATATTTTTTATAAAAGTACAACTTTAGTCGTCATTTTCAAATAATTATCAATTTTTTTTAACAAAAAGGGTCGAAAAAAATAAATTACTTTTAAAAATTTGAATTTATAGCGTCAACAGGGTTGAGTTTTGATGCTGAGCGTGCAGGTGCGAAGCCGGCAATAACCCCAATTATTATTGATATAAAAATACCTGATAAAATATTAGAAAAAGACATCTCGAAAGTCATACCAATGTCTATTTTGTCGGTTATTAGCGTGCCCAACCAAATAAATATTAGCCCTAATATACCTCCAACTAATGAAAGTACAACCGATTCGGATAAAAATTGAAAGAGAATAAAATAATTTTTTGCTCCTAATGATTTTTGAATACCGATAATTTTGGTGCGCTCTTTAACAGAAACAAACATTATATTTGCGATGCCAAAACCTCCTACAAGTATTGAAAAACCTCCAATAATCAATCCTATTAAATCAATCATTACAAAAATTTTATCGAAACCTTGGGTAATCATACTTGTTTGATTTAATGCGAAATTATCGTCCATTTTAGGTTTTAACCTACGTGCTTTTCGCATTAATCCTATAAGCTCGTTATTTAGGTGTTCTATACTTATATTATGTTTTGCTTTAACTATTATTTGTGGAGATAAACTTTCTTTTTTAATGTCGAAAATGCTTCTAACATAGTTTATGGGTATAAGGACATTATAATCAGAAGAATTGCCAAACATATCAGAACCTTCTTTTTTAAAAACCCCAATTACTAGTAGTTTATACCCTCTAATTTTAATACTTTTATTTATTGGATTTTCTCCATTAAAAAGTTCTTCTACAAGCCCAGAACCAATTATAGCTTTGTTTTTTCCTGATGAAAATTCGAATGGTGTGAAGTATCTACCTTTTTTAAGTTCAAAACTTCTTACTTTATCATAGTCTTGTGATGCGAAAATTAGTGATGTGTTTTCAGTTGAATTACCTTTGTGTTTAACGGTGGCTCTGCTTGATGCTTGAAAAACTACAGCTTCGGCATTTTTTGAGTGTTTTTGAATGTATTTATATTCCTTCAATGAGGGAACTGGTCTGTTAACATATTTCCACCAAGGATAATTTCCGTTTGCCATTATCCATGGCCATTTTTGCACATATATTACGTTATCTCCTAATTTGCCAATATTGTCCCTAATTGAGCGTTCAAGCGAATCTAATACGGTAAAAACAGAGATAATTGCAAAAATTCCGATAGTTATACCAAGTAAAGAAAGAAATGTTCTTAATTTATTATTTATTAGCGAACTAAATGCTAAGTTGAAGCTTTCTTTTAAAAGTCGTAATAATAACATTAGTGAAATTTAGCTGTTTGTTTTTACCATAAAACAAAGGTAATAAAAAAAACAGCTCATAAAATTTTTTAATATTTTTTATGAGCTGAATATTTATATGATTTGTTTAAAATGGTAAATCATCACCTTCATCAGATATTTCAGGAGGTGCTTCACTTGGAGCCGGTGCTCCTGTAGGAGGAGGTGTGCTCTCTGTTTGTTGATTTAGTTCAATTCTCCACGCAGTTACATTTGTGTACCATTTTCCATTAAACTCACGACTATCAATGTTTATTGAAACTTTTATTTCGTCATTAATATTAAAGTTGTTAATATTTACTTTATCGCCAAAGTAAGAAATATTAACTTTTTTAGGGTATTGGTCTAATGTTTCAATAACAAAAGAATCTTTTCTCCAAGGCCCTTTAGCAGATTCGCCTGTTTGAGGCTCTAAAATGCTATCTAATCTTCCAATTATTTCCATCTATATTATTTGTTTTTAATAAATTCAACTGATATTGAGTTTACACAATGTCTAGTGTTTTTCTCGGTGTAATTTTCGCCAATAAATACGTGTCCTAAATGTGCATTGCATTTTGCACAAACAATTTCGGTTCTTCTGCCATCAGCATCAGGAACTTCTTTCACAGCTCCTGAAATGGCATCATCAAAACTTGGCCAACCACAACTTGATTTAAATTTACTATCGGATTTAAATAGTAGCGTACCACACTGTTTACAAGCATATATACCATCTTCAAAATGATTATTATACACACCTGTAAAAGGAGCTTCAGTACCTTTATTTAAAATTACTTGTTCTTCTTCGAACGTTAGTTCCTTAAACTTCATTGTGTTTTTACTTTTTACAAAAGTATATCAAATAAAGCTTACTCAAAACTTAATTACCTCACTCTAATAAAACAAATGTTAATTACCATATATTTTATTTATGTAAAAAGTTTCAATAATTTGATAAACAAATAGTTTATTAAGAATAAAATGTTAATAAAAGTTTTTAATTAATAAGTTATTATTCAAAAAATCTTTTGTAACTTTGTTTTAAACAAAATAAAAATGAGAACATTAACACTTATTTCTTGTGCAGTTGTATTATCTATAACAATACTTTCAGTTGCTTGTACAAAAGTAGAGATATCTAATAACGATGTTAAATCAGAAGTTGCAACTGTAGAAAAACAATCTTATTCTGGAGTTATTACTGAATATTACAAAAATGGTAATAAAAAATACCAAACTAAGTATAATAACGGAAAACCAAGTGGTAAATATTTAACTTGGTTTAAAGATGGTACTAAAAAAGCAGAAGGCGAATATCAAGATGGTCAGCGTGTTGGGCTTTGGAAGTGGTATAACGAAAAAGGTAATGTTAATTTTACTGTAATTTATGATAATACAGGTCTAGCTGAACTCTAATAATTAACATAAATAATTTATGAAGGAGGTTTAAACCTCCTTTTTTTGTGCAAATAATTTTAGTTTTAAAATAATTTAATACCTTTGTGTCTTTAATTATTACCCGAGTTGGAAATTCTAAGGCAAATTGCTACGAATTTCTAAACCGATGGGTTTAAAGGGAAACCGATAAGCCTCCCGATTTCCGAAATATCGGAATGACTTGGAAAGGGAAAAGAAATGAAAAAAGTATTTTATTTAATTTCGGGAATTGTACTCAGTTACAGTTCAATGGCACAATCTATTCAAGGAATAGTTAAAGGTGCAGATGGTGAAGCTCAAACAGGAGCAAATGTTTTTATTACCAATATTAATAAAGGTGAAATAACAAATCAAAATGGTGAATTTTCTTTCACTAATTTACAAAAAGGTAAGTATGATTTGCAGATTAGTTTTTTAGGTAAAAAAACATATTCAAAGCAAATTAATCTTAAAAAAGATGAAATTGTTGATTTAGGCGAGATTACTCTCGAAAATTCTGATTTTAAAACCGATGAAGTTGTTATTACTGCTACAAAATCAATGCGTAAGTTAAATACAATACCTGCTTCGGTTGAGTATATTTCGGCTAAAGACATTAAAAATTTACCGAGTCGGAAAGTTGACGAAAATCTTAAATTTATTCCGGGTGTAATAGTTGACAGACCTTTTGGTATATTTGGTAAATCTGTTGTAGGTATTCGCGGTGTTGTTAGCTCAGAACCCGGTCGTCAACTTACTTTAATTGATGGTGTGCCAATAAATAAATCTGATGGTGGTGGTACAAATTGGAATCGTATTATTGGCTCTGATGTTGAGCATATTGAGGTGTTAAAAGGACCTTCGGCTTCAATTTATGGAAATAATTCGATGGGTGGTACAATTAATATAATTACAAAACGTCCTACCAAAAAAGGAATACAAGGGAACGCCAAAGCATTTTATGGCACTTATAATACAATGGGTGCTGAAACTAATATAATGCAAAAATTTAATGAAGATGTTTCCGGCTTTTACTATTCGTTGTCGGCTAGAGTATTAAAAACAGATGGATATATTACCGTACCGGATTCTATTAGAAATGAAACAGATACTGCCGTATTTGTGCAAGAACAAGCCGTAAATGCACGTGTTGGATATAAATTTAATTATTACTCTAGCCTAGAGCTTGAATATAATTACTATAATGACCACCGTGGGCAAGGTACTGTAATTAGACTTGATGATGGAGCTACTGCAGATTATGATACATATTTCTTAAAGGCAAGATATAAAACTAAGTTTGGAGAAGTAAATTTTAACTTAAACGGATACTATCAGTTAGAGCAATATTTACGCACTATAGAGAAACTAAAAAAAGGAGATTACACTCTAATCAATGTAAATTCTGACCGTACAGATTACGGTGTTTTAGCATCGGTAAATACAAATATTGGCAAAAATAATTTAACTTTTGGCATTGATTATAGGCTTGGTTCGGTTTACGGAGTTGATGATTATCAGACAAGTACCGACAAGGTTATTAATAAAGGAGATATTGCAAACTACAATATTTATTTACAAGATGAGATTAAATTTAATAGTAAGTTTACATCAATAATAGGAGCCAATTTTGCTTATGTAAATTTTTACAATGGTGAGTTTAAGCTAGAAGAACCAACATCTGCAACTGATTATATGCAAGATTTTGCACAAACTTTAGATTCAAAACAATGGAATGGATTTAGTCCACGTTTGGCATTACAGTATAATTTTACCGATAATTTTAATATTTATATTGTAGGTTCGCAGGGTTTTAGAACTGCATCGCTCGACGATTTAACACGTACAGGTTTCATAAGTATTGGTTATAAACAGGCAAATCCAAATTTAAAACCGGAAACCGTAAATACCGCAGAAATAGGAGTGAGGTACACAAAACAGAAGTGGTTTGGTTCGGTAAATTGTTATTATTCGCAAGGTAACGATTTTATGTACTATGTATCAACCGGTAAAACTATTTTTGGAGGAAGAAAGCAAGTTTATGAAAAACAGAATATTTCTAATGTTGAGATTTATGGTTCGGAGTTAAGTGTTGGTTATAAGGTAAATAAGGTAATTAGTGTAAATGCTAATTATACTTACAATAGTTCTAAAATTAAAAAGTTTGATGGTCGTGAAGATTTAGAAGGTAAAACATTAAGTTATACACCATCTAATACGGTTAATTTATCAACTGTTTTTAGCAATAATAAACTGTCGTCATCAATAAATATAAAATTGCAAGATAAAATTTATTTAGATGATGAAAATACTTTTGAAGTGGAGCCTTTAGCGGCTGTTGATGTACGCTTGGCATATACTTTTTGGAAAGGTTTGGGTGCAGGAATAAATGTGCAAAATGTTTTTGATGAGCAACATATGGTTAGCACTGACCAAGTTTCGTTGGGGCGTTTTGTAACATTTGAGATTAATTATGTGTTTTGATTTTAATTGCCACGAATGCACGAATTAAAAGGTTCTATAATTTTAAGCGTTCCTCTTAGGAGAAGAGCTTGTCCCGAAAATTAATCGGGAAGGACAGGAGGATTGATTATTGGTTATTGAGCGTTCCTTGTTTGTCTGTTGGATATTCAAAAAATAATTGAATAACGAACCGATGAACACCTTGCCTACCGGCAGGCAGGAGGAATAACCAACAGATGAATGTAAAAAGTAACACAGAAAGAAATGCTATCTTTTGAAAGATAGTATCTCTAAAATGATTATTTGGGTTTTAAAGATACAATCTCATAAAGAGATTGCATCTTCTGTAAAATAATATAAATGAAAGAAAACGAAAATATATGGATAAAAGCATCGGTAATTGGTAGCCTTTGGGCATCAGTAGAGATAATTATGGGAAGTTTTTTCCATAACTTACAATTACCATTTGCCGGTACAATGCTAGCTGTATTTACCGTTGCTTTTGTTGTTTCGGTAATGCAAATTTGGCGAATTAACGGTTTAATTTGGCGAGCAGGATTAATATGTGCAATAATGAAATCAATTTCGCCAAGTGCTGTAATTTTAGGTCCTATGACGGGTATTTTTTTCGAAGCAATTTTGTTAGAACTTTTTATTTTTATTTTCGGGAAAAATATTTTGGGGTATATCATAGCAGGGGCAATGGCGGTGTTAAGTGCACTGTTTCATAAGTTAATAACATTGCTAATTATTTACGGTTGGGACGCAGTAAAAATACTTTCAAATCTATATAATTTTGCAATGAAACAATTGCACGTTACAAATATTAACCCAATGCACGCACTTTGGATATTAGTATCAATTTATGTGTTTTTGGGCGTTAGTGCATCAATAGTGGGGTTTATAATAGGGCGACGAGCCTATAAAATTAAACAAACTGAGGTAAAAAGCATAGATTTTAAGTTTTCTGAAGCTAATGATTTTATTGCTATTTCCGATAAACAAAAATTCTCGGTTTACTTGCTAATCTTAAATGTGTTACTTGTTGTAGCAGGAATGCTTATTATTAATTTTTATGGATTATACTTTGGTTTGGCTTATGCAGTAGCTTATATTGTCTATAATATGATTAGATATAAAAATGCACTTCGACAGTTTAAACGCCCATTTTTATGGGTGCAGTTACTTATTTTAACTGTTCTTGCATCACTTTTTTATGTTGATGGTGGCGAGTTAGTTTATTTTAGTGCAAAAGGTATTTTTGTTGGTATTGAAATGACGGTTCGTGCAATTATAGTAATTCTTGGATTTTCGTCGATAAGTGTTGAATTACGTAATCCTATAATAAAAACGGTACTGTATAAAAAAGGCTTTAAAAATCTTTATAACTCACTCGGATTGGCTTTTTCAGCACTTCCTGCAGTTATTGAAAACGTATCGAAACCTAAAAAAATATTTCGTAAACCTTTTGAAACCATCGTAAATATTCTTTTATTTACCGATAGTTTATACATTGCATTTGCAGAAAGTGAAAAACAAAAAAGTAACAATAATAACAGGAGATAGGTATTCGGGAAAAACTACTCGATTACTAAATTATATTGAAACACTGAAAAACAGTGGCGTTTCAGTTGCAGGTATTGTTGCTATTGGTACTTTTAAAAATAATGATAGAGATAGTTTTTTACTTAAAGATATTTCAACAAATATAGAGAAACCATTTATGAGTCGTACTGAGTGCGATAATTGTGATAAAATAGGTCGTTTTTATATTGATAACGAAACATATAAATGGGGGCTTGAAATACTGGAAAAAGCCATAAAATCAAATGTAAATACTATTGTTATTGATGAGATTGGAATGTTAGAATTAAACGAAAAAGGTTGGTATTCTGTTTTAAAGAAGGCATTAAATTCTGATAAAAAAATTGTTATTACTGTTCGTGATAAGTTTGTTGATGATGTTACTTTTAAGTTTGGGATATCATAGAAATAAATTAATAACCCGAGTTCGATTAATAATTTAACTAACATAAACTGAATAATAATCAAGTTTGTTGCAGAAAACCTTTTGTAATAGACATCTATTACTTCTTTATTTTCATTAACAAACTTGAATTATTATTGATTTTAAGCATTTTTAAAAGCGTTAATTCCTGCAAAGGTAGCTGTATTTTCTAATTCATATTCAATTCGCATTAATTGATTAAATTTTTCTATACGTTCGCCTCTACAACCGCTACCAGTTTTTAAATGACCGGCATTAATTCCTACGGTTAAATCAGCTATAAAGCTGTCTATTGTTTCTCCGCTACGGTGAGACACAAAACAATTGTACGAATTTTTATACGCAAGGTCTATTGTTTCAAGAGTTTCGGTAACTGTACCTATCTGGTTTAGCTTAATTAAAATTGAGTTAGCAACACCTTTGTTAATACCATCTAATAATATGGTTTTGTTTGTACAGAATAAATCATCACCAACAATTTCTATTTTTTTACCAAGAACATTGGTTAAATTTTTCCATCCTTCCCAATCATTTTCAGCCAATCCGTCTTCTAATAATACAATAGGATATTGGTTTATCCAGCTTTCCCAAAGTTTAATCATATCATCACTTGAAACTAATTTTTTTGAACTTTTGAAAAATTTATATTTTCCATCTTCCCACATTTCGCTAGACGCCGGATCAATACATATACTAACATCTTTACCAGGAGTATATCCTGCTTTATTTATTGCTTCAAGAATCATTTCAACAGCCTGTTCGTTTGATTTTAAATCAGGAGCAAATCCACCTTCGTCGCCTACACCAGTACTTAAACCCTTGTTTTTTAGTACCGATTTTAAAGTATGAAAAACCTCTTCTCCCATACGTATAGATTCTCTAAATGATGTGGCATTATGAGGGGCAATCATAAATTCTTGAAAATCAACTGTATTATCGGCATGCTTACCGCCATTAATAACATTCATACATGGAACCGGCATTATATGAGAATTACTTCCGCCTAAATATTGATAAAGTGGTATTTTTGAGCTTTGAGCTTTTGCTCTGGCAAAAGCCATAGAAACGCCTAGAATTGCATTTGCACCTAGCTTTGATTTATTTGTAGTTCCATCTAACTCTATTAAAAAATAATCTAACTCTCTCTGATTTGAAAAATGCTTATTCTCAATGGCTTTAGCTATGATTGAGTTTACATTATTTACAGCTTTTAAAACACCTTTACCACCATATCGGATTTTGTCGCCATCTCTTAATTCCGTAGCTTCTCTTTCTCCGGTAGATGCTCCGCTAGGGACCATCGCTTTAGCATTTATTCTGTCTTCTAACGTCAAATTTACTTCAACGGTAGGATTACCTCTTGAGTCAAGTATCTCAATTGCTTCAACTTTTTGAATTTTCATACAAATCCTCTTTTAATTAATAAATCAATTTAGCACAAATACTATATCTTGCTATTTGCTTGAAAGAAATAGTCTATTATATTTATCGTACATCTAAGGTAGTTAGAAATACACATTAAAAAACCTAAAAATATCTAATTGAACTAGATTTAATGTTAAATTATAATAATTTAGAATGTAGGCATAGTAACTTTTGTGAGGCAACTATTTTAGCCACAATTTTGTCTGAAAAATAGCAAACCGTTAAAACAATAAAAATGATAAAGCAAATTTTTCTGATAATTGCATTCTTTGCTTTAAATCAAAGCTATTTACAAGCTCAATATTATGTTCCGCCAAATGTTTGTGGAAAATATGTAGATTTATACTACTGGGATACAATACCGCAAGGCTCAACAGGTTATTGGATTGATTCAACGGATAATGTATTAAATTATTGGCAAGTTATTGACCAACAGTTAGGAAATGGATCTTATACAATTGCCGAAATTGAAGATTTTGGACAAGATGCTTTTGCCTTTGTTATTTATGATGGAGTAAGTTATGATACTACTTTTTGGCAAACTACTACATTTGAGGATTATGCAATTGTTGATGCTTGTCCAACCTGTTATAGGATAGCCGATACAGTGCTTAATAATGTAAACGGATTAGGACATACAGTACATATTGGAAGTGCAAGAGTTGATACAGTTTGTTTGTATGATAGCAATACACCTTATATATTAAATCCATATTATAATAAATGGCAACCAAGTTGGACTAAAAGTATGAATGGAATTAATTTTGCAAATGGTATTATTCCTACACATGATGTGTCTGAAATACCAAATGATTCTGTTTATGTTAATATTTTCAACTCTAAAATAAATAATCCAATAGGAGATTTTTATGTTTTAGTATTTAGTGTAGAGCAACCACCTTATGGTTGAGCTAGTAAAGATACGTTACTCGTATCATTTGCTAAACAACCAAATGCAGAAATAGGCTATAAAACACCAAATTGTTATAACGAAGCCTCGCAAATATGGGCAGAGCAAGATATAGATGCAAATCCAACAAGTTTTATTTGGGATTTTGATAATAATGCAAATATTATAAATACTCAAACAGATGTTTTAACTCCTGATAGTATTTATTTCTTAAATTGGGGTTTGTATCATAATTGTAATAGTCTTTCACATCAAATAAGTTTGAAAACAAAAAGCGATTGGGGATGTAGCTCTACCGAGAATACTATAGACGTGGAGGAAACAAATTTTATTTATCCGATATTTGAAAACTCACAGCCATATTGTGGTGAAGCAAACGGTATTATTAGAAAACCAATTAGGTGCTTTACTTGCGAAAACGATACAATAACAAACGGATTTTCATCAACATTTGTTTATTCCTCAGTTTATGGTTGGGATATGGGTATATGGGGCACAATACAACCTGATTCAATATATAATGTTTCATCAACAGATACTACTATTATTGAAATTGCATATCAATCGTTTGTTGATACTCAAATTCAGTGTACGGATAGTTTTATGGTTATTTTAGATAACTGCAACTCAGTTTTAGATAATCATTTACAAACAGAAATGAATATATTCCCGAATCCTACAAAAGACTATATTCAAATACAAACAGATAAGAGAATAGATAATATTGAAATTTTATCTGTTGATGGTAAGTTGATTAAGAAAATAACAGCAAACAAAAATAAATTTAATATTTCCGATTTAGAAAACGGGGTGTATTTTGTAAAAATTGGAAATAAAGTGCATAAATTTATAAAAGAATAGAATATGAAAAATAGATTATTATTAGCTATTATATTTTTTATAAAAGTGATAACTATTACTGCTCAAACATCATATAGTTTTGAAGCTAATACAGGTGATACAATTTATATGCATTATAATGATATACTTACTTCCGGAAATTTAATAAGTGGAAATACATATACGGTTACAGCTTGTGCACCTTCAGGTCAACACCGTCATCATATTGATATTCGTTTTAATGATGGATTAGTTTTTCCTGATGGTAGTTCAATGAGTGTTTATAATGGAATGGATACTCTATCACCATTAATATATTCTATTAATTCTCAAGATACAATTTATAAGATTGCGGCTACCTGTTCTAATGTATCTGGTTGTCTAACTATGGCTATTGATGCAAATAGCGATACTATTTCGTTTTTAGGAAAGACTTATAGTTATAATTTATCTTGTTGTCAGAAAGTTGACTTATCATTCTCTACGAATCCACCTATGCAAGGAGTTAATAATGAAATAAATATTTGTCAAGGCGAAGAAATAAATTTTAATTTAGATGTTACTTTTCCTGATTTAGCATTCTTACAATCGTATGGATGGGGATATGACCAAGATATTAGCACCTATAGTTATAAATGGTGTATGGATGATGATTCTGTTTTTTATGGTTCGTCTAATATAAATTATGCATATAATCAAGAAGGAGGTTATAGACCTGCTGTTATAGTTAGTACCTGGGAATATGGTACTTGTCCTATTCCTTCTTTAATAATTCCTCAAATACAAGTATCGCAGTCTCCAAACTTTAGTAATCTTAGTACTGATTCTGTTTATTGTTTTGGTGATAATATAAATTTAGGAGGAGTTATTGATACCTCATTTTATTATAATAAAAATGATAGTATAGAGCATAAATGTGAAGATGTTGATATTCCTGATGGTACTGGAGTAACATACAAATCAAAGATATTGCTTAATAATTTGATTAATGACACAATACAAAGTGTAAACGATATTGTTGGTATATTTTCTGAGTTATATCATACTTATGCATCCGATTTATTAATTAGTATTTCTTGTCCTAATGAGCAAAGTGTTACTTTACATTATTCCAATGGACATATTTCAGGAACTAATTTAGGAGGAGGTAATGGATATGGTCCGTGTTATGAATATGGATGGTCGCCAACAGCAACTAATGGTTGCTGGAATGACCAAGGCTCTGTAGGTGATTTGCCTGCAGGTATGTACGAATCGGAAGACGATTTAAGTGGTTTAATAGGTTGTCCTTTAAATGGAGAATGGACTTTGTCAATACAAGATACTTGGGCTAGCGATCCTGGACATTTATGTTGTTGGTGGATAGAGTTTGATTCTACATTATATTCTCCTTGTAGTTATGAAAATTATTATACACCAGAGAGTTGGACTACTCAATCTCAAAATTTCTCAATAATAAGTGGGGGAGTTGCTTCAGAAAATGCTACTGCTGTATATACAGGAACAACAATACCTGATACAGGATATTTTACATATTCGGTTATAGATAATTTTGGTTGTGAATATGACACAACTATAAGTGTAGTTATTGATGAATGTAACGATATTGAAAGAATTATAAATAATAATGTATTTATAGTTTACCCAAACCCTGCAAATAATAATTTACAATTAACTGTTGATAATACACAGTTAGGTAAAAACATAGAAATTCTTGATATTACAGGAAAGTTATTAATGAAATTAGAAATTCAAAATATAGAATTTAGAATTAATATTTCCGACTTAGAAAACGGAGTATATTTTGTAAAAATTGGAAATAAAGTTCAGAAATTTATAAAAGAATAATTTTACAAAATACCTCCGGTCATTTCTTTAATAATATCCTCAGATAGGGGAGTATCAATAATTTCGTTGTTATGAATTTTGAAACGAAGGTAATTAATTTTTTTGCCTTCGTCTAAAAACATTTGCTCATAAAAAGTTTTTATCGATAATTTTTCATCAGTATATTCCGATGCATAAAGGTCGTCTGTATTTATAAGGATTTCAAAATTGTTAGCTTTCGCAAGTTCAAGTGTGTAATAATACATTAAACGGCTATCGGTTTTTAAATTAATGATACCATCATTTTTAAGTACTTTCTGATATCTTTTAATAAACATTGGTGCTGTTAGTCTTTTTCTGCGTTTTTCACGCTGAGGGTCTGGAAAAGTAATCCATATCTCATCTATTTCGTTTTCTGCAAAAAGTTTTTCAATAAAATCGATACGAGAACGTAAAAAAGCAACATTTTTGATATCTAATTCTTTTACGGTTGTAGCACCACGCCACATTCTTGCACCTTTAATATCAGCACCTATATAGTTATTCTCAGGGTTTTGTTGCGACATTCCAACGGTATATTCACCTTTTCCACAGCCTAATTCAACAATTAACGGATTGTTGTTCTTGAAAAATGTATTCCATTTTCCTTTCATTTTAAAATCACTGTCTTTTATTACCTCATAAGGCGCATGAAAAACGTGATTATATGTATCCATATCAGCAAATTGCTCTAGTTTTCTTTTTGCCATTTTTTTCTATTATTCTATGGTTCTATTGTTCTATGGTTCTATTGTTCTATTGTTTTATTGTTAAAGTGTTCTATTGTTACAATGTTTTAACTTCAACCCTTTAACCATTCAACACTTTAGACATTCAACACTTTAGCCATTTATAACTCTTTAACCGAAATACCAACTTTACTTATTCCTTTAAGAGTATCGTCTCGCATACCTTGTACTATACTTGTTCTATAAATACCGGTTTCAGAAAACGCAACAGCTTGTTTAAATAAATAGTTTCCAAAATAATTATCACCTTTAGGTTTTCCTACCCATTTACCTTTATAATCAGCCATAAAAACATCAATTGTATCAACAATTGTATTTTTATCGGGTGATGTTATATATACAAATAAAAACAAGTTGCTATACTTGTAATTATCAGTATTTTCAATATCAATATAAACATTATAAGGTTTGTTTGGTGTAGTAATATTAACATCAAAATTTAATGTATCGTTATACACAAGTTTATTATCTTTTATGTCTTTAATGTCTTCGTAAATAGTTTCTTTACAGGAAGATAATAAGACAAACGAAATTAATATGAAAACAATAAACCTATACACTATATTAATCCACCTTTTTTTGCAGAGCCTGATGTTCTCGGCTTGTGATTATTATTGTTATTATTTCGATTCTTTCCTTTATATCGGTTGTTTTTATTGTATCGTTTCTTTTTCTTAGGTTTCTTTTTATTATCGAAACGAGTTAAACTTTCTTGACCTACAACTTCAAGGAAGTCAACCTCTTTAGGAATAGTTAAATTGTTTGTTATTTTAGGTTTTTCGCCTTTCTTGTTAAGCTGAATAATTTCTCTAACACGCTTAGCTTCAATAGGAGTAAGGTTAACAATGCCTTCTTTGCTGTAGCTATACCAAAGTACTTTTTTAAATACATCGGTTTTTACGTAATACATTGTACCATCTTCTGTTTCAAGAGGTATTGAGCGATTTGGGAATTCCTTTTTAGCATCTTTATAAACATTAACCTCAAAATTAAGACAGCATTTTAGTTTACCGCATTGTCCTGCAAGTTTTTGAGGGTGTAACGATAGTTCCTGCTCTCGTGCTGATGTTGTTGAAACAGATACAAAATTACTCATCCATTTTGAACAGCAAAGCTCTCTGCCACAAGGGCCAATACCACCAATTCTACCGGCTTCTTGACGAGCTCCAATTTGCTTCATTTCAATCCTAATCTTGAATTCTTCAGCATATTTTTTTATAAGCTCTCTAAAGTCAACTCGCTCATCAGCAATATAGTAGAATATAGCTTTTGTTTTATCGCCTTGAAACTCAATATCGCCAATTTTCATATTTAGTTTAAGTTCCATAGCTAATTGACGAGCACGTAACATTGTAGGTTTCTCAAGCTCTACAGCTTGTTTCCATTTTTCAATATCGGTGTCTTTAGCCTTGCGGTAAACTTTCTTAAATTGAGTCTTTTCAGGGTTTATTCTGTTTTTTCTGAGTTGGTCGTAAACTAATTCGCCTACTAGCGATACTGTACCAATATCGTGTCCCGGCGAGGCTTCCACAGCAACAATATCACCCTCTTTTATTGATAATTCGTTTACATTTTCAAAATATTCTTTTCTTGTATTCTTAAATCTTATTTCAACGAGGTTTTTCTTATTTTTAACCCCGGGTATATCACTCAGCCAATTATAAACGTCTAATTTAAAACCACTGCTACAACAAGCAGATATATTATTAGTTTCAAGAGTTTTATCATTTATATTGGCTCTGTTACTACAACACGCCATATCTTATTTTCCTTTTTTAATTTATAATATAATGGTTTTTCAACTATTTATATTATATAACACAAAGATATATTTTTTCTTTAAATTAATGAGTTAAACTTTAAAGTTGTTTAAAACATTTTATCTTTACCAAATAAATTAAACTGTAGTTGATTTTAATAAAAGAACATAAAGTAAAAGATATTCAAGCTAATACCAGACTTATAAAGTTTGCTAACGAGTTTTTTATTGATATAATTCCATCAAAAAAAGGAATAAAAAAAGCTATTTTGAGTGGAGCCATAAAATTGAATAATAAAAAAGTAGAAACTGGCAGATTTGTTAAAGTTGGTGATATTATTCAATTATACGACCTAGAAAACAAACCGCCTAAAACATATAATTTATCATTAGATATTATTTATGAAGATGAGTTTTTTGCAGTAATTAACAAACCTGCAGGACTTACTGTAAGCGGAAATCAATACAGAACTGTTGTAAATGCTTTGCCATACAATATTAAGGTTTCTACCGAAAAAGATGCCTTAAAATGGGCAAAGCCTGTTCATCGATTAGATAACCAAACAAGTGGTTTGTTAATTGTTGCTAAAACTAGATTAGCACATATAAATTTAGGTAAGCAATTTGAAAATAAAACTATTAGAAAAAAATATGTAGCTATTGTAATTGGTAAACTTGTAGGAGAGGGGGGTATTACCAAATCAATTGAGAATAAACCTGCAAAAACCGAATATAAGGCAATTAAAACAGTTGAATCTTTGAAAAATAAGCATCTTACATTGGTTGAATTATATCCGCATACGGGTAGAACGCATCAGTTGAGAATACATTTATCAGGCTTGGGATTTCCTATTTTAGGAGATAAACTATATGGTAAAGATGGCTTAATGTTAAAGCATAAAGGTTTGTTTCTGAGTGCTGTAAAGTTATCACTTAAACACCCAATTAAAGGTGATGATTTGGAAATTAATATTGATATACCTTACAAATTTATTACTCGTTTAAATAATGAGCAACGCAGGTTTAAAAATTTATGAATTTAATTAAGTAAAAAAAATATGTATTGTGAAAATTATATTTAATATTTGGATAAAGTAAAGTAACTGTTTTTGTGTTGAAGTTATGTTAAACATATTGTATTTGTAATTATTATATTATTTTATCAGAGATAGGTTCTAAAAAGAAATCAGGTTTGCTTGGGCGACCATTTGTAAGTACAACGGCAATAACTTTAGCTTTTACAACTAGTTTATTATCCGATTTACGGTAAATATTTTGATAAAAAATGACTTTTAAGTTGCCTTCTTTTGATACATTGAGTGTGCTAATAAATTCATTACCACTAACTAGAGGAGATTTATAGTCAATTTCAACACGATAAACCATTGGCATAACATTTTGCTTTGCAAGTTCGGCAAAATCATGTCCTATACTTAATAAAAACTCGTGCCTTGTATGTTCTAAATAATTTTGGTATACTGAGTTATTTACAACTCCTTGCAAATCACATTCGTAATCTCTAACCTTTAACTCAATACTAAATATATTATTTTCCATAGTAATTTTATTAAAAAATTCGAATTACCGAAAGTAATTATAAAAAACCAATAATATAAATTAAATAGTTAGTTTTGCAGAAATAAAAAAAACTAAATGTAGTGGCTAAATTTTCGGAATTAGGAGTGAAAAATGAGTTAGTAAAAGCTCTAAAAGAAAAAAAAATAACTGTACCAACTGAAATTCAAGAGAAATCTATTCCATTTCTAATAAATGAGGGAAGTGATTTTATTGGTCAGGCACAAACAGGTACAGGAAAAACTGCAGCTTATGGATTACCATTGTTACATAAAGTAAATCCTAAAAATAATGCTATTCAAGCTTTAATATTAGCACCAACACGCGAGCTCGTTATTCAAATAAAAAAGGAACTTTTTAAGTTTACAAAATATAGTGAAAATATTTTTTCTGAAGCTGTGTATGGTGGTGCTCCAATAGAAAAGCAAATAACAGCTTTAACTCGCCCTACACATATTATTGTTGCAACACCAGGACGATTAATAGATTTAATAAATAAGTCAATTATTGATTTAAGTTATGTAAAGTATGTAATTTTAGATGAAGCAGACGAAATGCTAAATATGGGATTTAAAAATGATATAACAACTATATTAGATTATACTAATGGTCAGCGTTATACGTGGTTGTTTTCTGCAACAATGCCAAAAGATATTAAATTAATGATTAAAACATATTTACAACCTGATGCTAAGTATATTAGAGTTATAAAGAAGTCGATTTTAAACGAGAATATTGAGCATCAATATTTAACTTGTCATGATGATGAAAAATTATTTGTTTTAATGAGTTTTTTAGGTGCACAAGGAAGGGCGAGAGGTGTTATTTTTTGTAAAACAAAGAATGCTGCAAAAACTTTAGAAAAACAGTTGAAAAGTAAAAATATTTTAACAAATGCAATTCATGGCGATTTATTACAAAAAGAACGAGATAAAATAATGCGTTCTTTTAAAAATGAAAGTACTCAGTTTTTAATTGCAACTGATATTGCAGCACGTGGATTAGATATTAAAGATTTAGCATTTGTTGTTCATTATCAGTTACCTGATAAGCTAGAATACTATACTCATCGTAGTGGGCGTACAGCTAGAGCTGGTAAAACAGGTGTTTCGCTTGCATTTATTAATCGTGAAGAACATAAGAATTTACGATTTATTGAGAGTAATTTAAAAATTAAATTTAAGAAAATAAGATATTAAATCTATTTTACTTAGGTCTTTTACGATTCTCCTTTTTTTTAGAATTAATGTGTTTTTCTTGTAAGCGTTTTTCTTTAATTGCATTTGGTATTTTTGTGGGTCTGCGTTTTTTCTTAACTTTTAGTGCATTACTAATCATACGGTTTAGTTTATGTATGGCAACTTCTTTATTGGCTAATTGAGTACGTTCTGTTTGCGATGTAACTATAATTTCACCATTAGAATTAATTTTATTGGCTAACTTTGTAAGTATAATTAACTTTTCATCATCAGAAAGAAGGAGCGAACCTGCTATATTTAAACGTATTTCTATTTTAGTGTTTACTTTGTTTACATTTTGTCCGCCGGGACCACTACTTCGTGATGCTGTGATTTTTATTTCTTTTGAAAAGTCTTTCATTCTATTGTTATTTTGAAAGTTAAATGTATAAAAATGTAAAGTTTATTTAACAACTTATATTTTATAATAGCTCGCTGAAAAAAGCACATAAGCTATTGAATGGTATATAAATAAGTGTTAAAATTAGATTGTACTATTAATAATAAGTACCTTACGTTTATTTAGAAAGCAAAATAAGGTATGATTATCAACGAACAATCCGATTACAAATATCATATAAAAAATACATTGAACAAAATGCAAAAGGTAAATAAATGGTAATAACCTCGCTTCGATTAATAGTTAAGATAACATAAAATCAAGATTAATTCAAGTTTATTGTTGAAAATCAAGAAGTAATACCTCTCCTACAGGCACGATAGACTTTCAGAGCGAAATTGTTTATTATTGATTTATTTATATAAATTTCGATAATTAATGCAATTTAATCTCAAAACTGCCGATATTTAAAATATACTTTTATGCCGAATAGATAATCAAATGACTTTAAAAAACGAAGTGAATTTAGATGTAATTTTGTTTACTAATCGGTATAACTTATATTCGTCTTCAAATTTTTTCTGATTATCCCTACCTTGCCTACCTCGCAGGCAGGTAGGTAGGTATTCGTAAATTCGACTCGATATGAGATAATTATCTGAATATGTGAGTAAAATATTAATCGAACTGAGGCTAATATAATTTTCTTATTGAAGTATTTGGGTTTTATCAGAATATAAAAGGAAGGATAAATCTCATGCAATTTGCCGTTTTGGTATTTGAACGGAACAAAGTTATAGAAACTAACTTGAAGTAGATTTTGATTTTTTTTGGAGTTCAATAAATATTTGTAGTTGTGATTGATATATTTATCTTATAATCAATTTCTTAACATTTGTAGTGTTATTATCTGTTGTCAATTTTATAAAATACACACCCGATTTCAATTCATTTTTATTTATTATTATTGTTTGATTATTAAAGTATTCTTTTTTTTGTATTACTTCTCCGTAAGTATTTAGAATGCTAAGTTTTAGTTTGTTATAATCATTTAAAAAAATGGTTGATGTTTCATTCATAGGATTAGGTTGAATACTAAATTCTAGAGGATTAATTTTATTAATATTACTACCTAAATCAACTGAATATAATTTAATATTATCAATCATCCAGCCTTCTTTGTAGTTTTCTATATTATCAGAAATGAAATTAAATCGAATAATCATTGTATCTCCATAAAATTCATTATTATATTTTGTTGCATAAAAATGCCAAGAGAACATAGTTGTTATCCAATCATTTGAATTTCCTGAAAAGCCGTATTCACCATTAAATAAAATATTGTTTTCAGTATATAAGTTATTATTTTCAATTGCAGGAGTTGCTTCACCTTCATTGTAAACAGTATCTTTTATTATGTTCATCCATGTGTTTCCATTATCATATGAAACCGTTATAAAACCTCCATCTTTCAATGTGTCTGTATTAAATTTATGTTTTATTTCAATAAATATATCGTAAGGAAACCAATCTTCATTTGTATAACCAAAATTAAAATCACCAATTAGTAAATCAAAGTGTGAATTATTATTAATGGGATAAAAATTTAATGTATCTGTTACTATTGCTTTGTTAATTGAATATGCACTATCGAAGAAAATTTTACTAGGCTCACCTATTTGCCAAATGTTTTGACTTGACGTATCGATTGTTAAGTATTCATAAGGTTCTTCAAAGTTTACAGTATCCCATATAAATTCAGTATAATATTGAGAAAATAGCTGTAATGAACTGAACAAAAATGTTAAAATTAATATTAGGTTTTTCATAGTTTTTTATATTTAATTTTTTAATTTATTATATTTAATAAAGAAATAATAGTATGAGTGCCATCAGGGCGAGTAGTAATAACTTTTTTATCGACCATTATGCCAACTAAAACAGGAATAATTTTTTTTGTACAACTTGTAACCTGTCTAAATTCACTCAAATTAATACCTTCCGGTTTATTTGTAAGTTCTGCTTTGGTTTGTGATATAACTTTATCAATTATTGATTTGTGTATAAAATCGCGCTGATATGGTATTAATTTGCCTTTACTTACAAGATATCGCAAATATGTGTTGAGTTTGCTTTTCGAAATATTCTCATCTTTTGCGTTTTCTTCAATATCAGCCATTACCGGTTTCATTAGCTCGTAGTTAATAAAAATTCTTTCTAACCAATCAATTTCTGCTTGTGTTTTATCGTTAATTTTTGCTTTATGACTGCTTAAGGCATAAGTTTTGTTAATAGGTTTAATTAACTGTTGATTAATTAGTTTTAATAATAATTTCTCAATATATTCTTTTGCAATTTTATCTTTACTAATATTAAATTTTCCAAATAAAAACGATGATGTAACACCTTCGTCGAAAAGGTAATTTTGCTTATGAAATTCTTCTATTTCTTTTAAAATTGTATCGGTAAATTTAGCTTCTATTTCACCATTTACAATAATTTGAGTATTCCCATCGTAAAAAATTATATCTTTCGATTTTTCCGATATTTCGATTATTTCTTCTATGGTTTTATTTATTTTTTCCGACAATTCTTTTATTGATAGTGGTTTGCCTTCTTTTTTAAGCTCAATTTTAATTAGCTCTATACTATTATTTTCGTTTTTAATACTTTCGGTTAAAAGAGTAAGATTGTTTATTAGCTTATCGGTACGTTTACGATGGTGAAGTGGTTTATAATCAATAATAATACCGCCGCCAATAGTTTTATCGCCTGATGTATTTCTTAAAATAAACTTATCGCCATTTAAAAGTGTTGCAGTTTTTTCCAAATGAACTTGAACAATAGCTTCATCGCCCGGTTTTAGGCTGTCTTTGTTAAGTAAATGTATTTTTATTTGGCTCTCAAAAGTACCGGAATGAAACAGCATTGTTGACCATAGCTTTAAT
>Ga0256827_10000559_pt1 | contig 23199 bp, 18 predicted proteins | sample CV84metaG_FD_185977 | JGI IMG/M metagenome (GOLD analysis project Ga0256827, IMG submission 185977) | Hydrothermal vent microbial communities from East Pacific Rise, Pacific Ocean - CV84 | ecosystem: Environmental > Aquatic > Marine > Hydrothermal vents | place: Pacific Ocean: East Pacific Rise...
TGGCTGCCCACTCAAAAATGCGGCCTTGGCACTTCGCAACATATCACTATGCATGCCGTCCGTACCGAGCATCACCTTATCGGTGATCGACCCATAGTTTCCCTGTCCGACATTATTATTCTGATTACTTTCGATATTTTCGATCACCCAGGAGCCATTAGCACGAACCAGTTCCTTCTCACTTTCGTCGAGATGGATACAGTGAACCAGCAGTGTTTGCGGTAATGCCAGCGCTCCGGCATCGGCATAACGTTGCACGACCCGCTTGCCGTGATCCTTCAGACAGGCATCCTGATCAGCCTTATCTTCAGCAACATGAACATGCAGTCCAGTCTTGTGTTTAGCCGCGAGATCGACCGCTCTGGCCAGAAGTTCATCACCGACAGTAAATGAGGCATGAAGACCAATGTGTCCCTGGCCACCTGCCGATAAAAATCTCTCGTGTTCATCGAGACCGGCCTGGCTGATCGCCTCCCCATCACGATCAGAGAGTTCGTAACAGAGCAGGTGGGATAGACCAATCCGATCAAAAGCTTTGGCAATTGTCTCCAGAGATCCTTCAACAGCATAAGGGGAGGCGTGGTGATCAATAACAAAAGTGACGCCATTTTTTGCACAGTAGAGTGCAGAAGCAAGGGCGCTGGCTTCGACCATTTCCAGATCGAGACATTTATCGACGGTCCACCACACATAGGTGAGAATCTCCTGAAAATTGGTCGGGATCCTCTTCGGGGCCGGCATTCCTCTGGCGAGAGTCGAGTAGATGTGATGATGACCACAACCAAATGACTTTGTCACCAGACGATTGTGACAATCGATCACCCGATCATCTGCCTGGAGTTCACCCGGAGCAGGAATCTGAGCAATACTACTGAGCTGACCATCAATACCGGTTTCCACCCGAAGGTGGCCGGAATTAATCTCCAAGGTTTGCCAATCTAGATATTTTGCATCTTTTAAATAAAGAGACATACTGTTCTCCCTCGTTTTTTTTTAACTGTTAAGCGGCTTAAGCGGCAGTGACAACCGTTTTTCTCCGTCAAAGTGACGATAAGCACCGGCAACTGCAGCAGCAGTTGGGATACAACAGATTTCCCCGACCCCTTTTGCACCGAAGGGAGCATCCTCGTCGTAAATTTCAACCGTCACAACCTCTATTTCAGGGACGTCGGTTGAACGCAACAGGCCAAGTTTTCTGAAGCTGTAGTCCTTGATCCGTCCGTTTTCCAGCGGCAGATCTTCGGTCATGGCATAGCCCATCCCCATGATCACACCCCCTTCAATCTGCCCTTCAAACATCTTCCGGTTTACCACAATGCCGCTATCATGGACTGCTTTGACTTTTTCGACCCGGCCATCATCGGCCAAGACAACAAGCTGAGTAGCAAAACTGTAGGCAAAATGGCTGATGACTTCGCCATCAAAGTCGGGGGGAGTTGTCCAGTCGCACAGATAGGACCCGTCGTAGACTCTCCCTGCCAATTCCTGCAGGGTGTTATTTTCCAGATCCTTCTGTAAACCTTTAGCGGCCTCAAGTACTGCTTTTCCGGCCAGGAAAGTCCCACGGCTTGCCGTAGTGCTGCCCCCTTTGGTTTCACTGTCGGTCATGACGATCACGTTGATATACGAGGTATCATCCAGGTCCAGACTTTCACACAGCATCTGCTGAACTACGGTGTCGATCCCCTGCCCCATCTCACTCCAACCATGATACAGATTGATAGTGCCCTGCTCCGTCACTTCCAGTCTCACCTGACTCAACTCGGGAACACCATTACCGATACCACAGTTTTTGATGCCACAGGCGAGGCCAACAACCTTACCGCTATTGTATTCATCTTTGACCAACTCCAGGGTCTGTTTCAATCCCACTGTTTTTCTGAGTTTATGACCACTGGTCGTTTTCAGCCCTTGATCAAGAGCATTTTTATAACGGATTTCCCAGCGATCAAACCCGGCAGTTTCGCACAACTCATCAATCAGCCCTTCTATGGCAAAGGTGACCTGATTAACACCGAAACCACGCATTGCCCCGGCAGCAAGATTATTGGTATAGACTGCAGTCGATTTAACATCAATATTGGGGATGTAATAGGCACCACCAGCATGGGTTGCCGCCCGCTCCATAATCGGTCCACCGACTGAGGCATAAGCCCCGGTGTCACCAGTGATTCGGGCGAGGAGGCCGGTAAATTTGCCATTTTCGTCACAACCGAGAGTGTACTCAAGGGTCATCGGATGACGTTTCGTTGACATCCGCAATGATCCGCTACGATCCAGCTTCACCTTGACCGGTCGTTTCAACAGATACGCTCCCAGAGCTGCATGCCCCTGACAGGTCAGATCCTCTTTTCCACCGAAGGCACCCCCGGCCGGAACCAGCTTGACATTAACTTCTGAGATATCGAGCCCAAGCATCTCGGCAATCTGGTGACGATCTTCGTAGATCCCCTGCCCTTGAGTATAAACGGTCAGTTTACCCTCTTCATAACAGGCGATACTGTTCTCCAACTCAAGATAGGCGTGCTCAATCAATTGGGTCTGGAAAGTGTCTTTAACCACATGAGCGGAGCGTTCAAAAATATCATTGATGCCGGTGGTTTCATCCATATCCGTACCGTAGCAGATGACCGTCTCCTTGAGCAGGTTCCCCCCCTCATGAATATGAATATCACTGGTCAGCGCCTCAATAGGGTCGGTCAACGGTTCAAGAACTTCGTACTCAACCTCGATCAACTTGGCCGCCGCCGTAGCAAGCGGTTTCGATTCAGCAATCACGCAGGCAATGACATCACCAACACAGCGGGTGATCTGCCCCTCAGAGATATACATATCGCAATCTTTGATGAGCATTCCAACTTTTTTACTGCCGGGAATATCTTTAGCGGTGAGGACTTTGATCACCCCATCAGCAGCTTCAGCTTTGGAGATATCAACTTTGAGGACTTTCGCCCGGGGATGTTCACTAAAATGGAGGGTACCGTGGATCATATCCGGCATCTGCAGGCCACCGACGAACAGCGGCTTGCCGATCGCCCGTTCGTAGGCCTCTAACTTGGGTGAAGACTGACCGATCCGGCCCCCTGCAAAGGAAATACTCTCTTTGGTGCGAATTTTTTCGGCGGCGAGGAGAATCGCATCGACAATTTTAACATAACCGGTGCAGCGACACAGATGGTGCTTGATCGCCTGAGTGACCTCTTCGCGGGTGGGATTAGGATTTTTACTCAGCAATAGTTTTGCCCGCATCAACATGCCGGGACTGCAAAATCCACACTGAACCGCACCAGATGCCACAAAAGCCCGGCCCAGAGTTTCTCTGATCTCATCGGGTATCCCTTCCAGAGTGACCAGATTTCGCCCTTCCAGTTTCTCCATCTTCATGGAACAGGAGAGCATCGGCTTCCCATCCAACTCAACCAGACAGGCACCACATGTTCCCTGCCCAGAGCAACCATCTTTGACACTTTTCATGTCAGCGGTATAACGTAACCACTCCAAGAGGGGCTGGGAACCATTTCCAGTATATTCGACACTCTGACCGTTGAGAGTAAACCTGACCATTGCCGCTCCTTTTTTTTGATTCCGTCTATTTCACCATGGATAAAACAACGCAACACTGAAAGTCGATGCGACCTTGAGTGTTGCGGTTGGAAATTCATTCACTGGTTCAGGTTTTACTTTACCGCAACCGCCTCAACCTCAACCAACACATCTTTAGGCAAAGTCTTGACTGCCACACAGGAACGTGCCGGTGGGTTCTCCGGGAAATAGATCGCATAGACCGCATTGAATGCAGCAAAGTCACCCATATCTTTCAAGAAACAAGTAGTCTTCATCACCTTCGTTGCATCACATCCGGCAGCTTCAAGAACTGCCATCAGATTGTTCATCACCAGCTCGGTTTGTACCGTAATATCACCATCCAGAACGTCTCCGGAGGCTGCAACCAATGGAATCTGTCCGGATGTAAACACCATACCGTTAATTGTTGTTGCCTGGCTGTAAGGTCCAATCGCTGCTGGAGCATTCTCTGTCTGAATAATTTCTTTCATTGTATCCACCTATAAATTGTCCCCCGGACAGAAAGTCCGGGGGCACTTTAATATTATTAACCGATTCTCTTATTTCCTGCATCCAGCAAGCCCATCAAAGTATCAGAGGGATTCTTGAATTTGCTCAGGAAAATCATCGCAGCAATCACATAAGGTTTGTAGCTGGCCTCTTTATAAAGAGGGACTCGGTAACGATCAAATACTGAATCTGCAACTTCCCCTTCTTTACAGGAGACACCCGTAATATCTGCCGGCAGACAATGCATATAAAGGGCTTTACCCTCTTTGGTCGTTGCCATCAGATCCTCGGTACACTCCCAATCTTTATGTTTGGAGTTTTGGGTCAGAAGCTCTTTTTCCAAAGCTTTGATTCCGGCATCATCACCTGCACCATAGAGATCGGTACGCTTCTCCATTGCTGCAAATGGTGCCCAGCTCTTCGGATAAACAATATCAGCATCCTTAAATGCTTCAGCCATACTGTTAGTTTTGGTAAACGATCCACCCGAACGGGCAGCATTAAGTCTGGCGATTTCTTCAACCTCAGGCATCACTTCATACCCTTCCGGGTGGGCCAGAGAGACATCCATCCCGAAGCGGGTCATCAGACCGATAATCCCCTGAGGAACCGACAACGGCTTTCCGTAAGACGGTGAGTACGCCCAGGTCATGGCGATCTTCTTCCCTTTAAGGTTCTCAATTCCACCGAAAGATTCGATCAGGTGGAGAGCGTCAGCCATTGACTGGGTCGGGTGATCGACGTCACACTGCAGGTTGACGATGGTTGGGCGCTGCTCAAGAACACCTTCCCGATAGCCGGCTTCAACGGAAGCAGCCACTTCTTTCATATATGCGTGCCCCTTACCGATATACATATCATCACGGATACCGATAATATCAGCCATGAAAGAGACCATGTTGGCGGTTTCACGTACGGTTTCACCATGAGCAATTTGTGACTTACCTTCGTCCAGATCTTGGATTTCGAGACCCAGCAGATTACAGGCGCTGGTGAAGCTGAAACGGGTCCGGGTAGAGTTGTCACGGAACAGGGAGATACCCAGACCGCTATCAAACACTTTTGAAGAGATATTGTCTTTACGCATCTCGGTTAGAATTTCAGCAACCTTGAAGATTGCCTGCAACTCTTGGTCTGATTTGTCCCAGGTGTGCAGAAAATCGTTCAAGTACATATTGTCGGTATTCAGTAAACTCAGCATGCGAACTAATTCACGGGTGTATGTCTTACTCATCTAATTCTCCTTTTATTTGGTTATTCTGGTTCCGATTTTATATTCCAGAGCTGCTTTTAATTGTTCCGGTGCAGTAATAATGACCTCTTCACCGCCGTTTTCCAAAAACTGAATGGCCGCTTCAATTTTCGGCAGCATACTTCCCGCTGCAAAATGGTTCTCAGCGACATACTGCTTCATCTCATCAAGAGTAACATGTTCCAACCGTTTTTCATTCTCCTTACCAAAATTAAGGAAAACGTAATCGACGCCGGTTGAGATAATGAAACGCTTCGCCTGAATGTCTTTGGACAGCAGTGCAGAAGCCAGATCCTTATCAATAACAGCATCAATTGCTGTATAACCGTTGTCAACCTTAAGGACCGGGATACCGCCACCGCCACAGGCGATCACAACATAATCCCGCTCAATAACATCCTTAATGACATCAAGCTCGACAATCTCAAGGGGATCAGGTGAAGGGACAACCCGTCTGAATCCACGGCCTGAATCTTCGACAAACGTCCAGTCCGGATACTGTGCCAGCAATTCGGCTTTCTTTTCGGCACTGTAAAACGATCCAATCGGTTTGGTTGGGTTTTGAAATTTCGGATCACTCTCAGAAACGACAACGCGGGTCACAATGGTTGCTGTTTCCTTTTTAATGCCGCGCTTATGCAGTTCAATTTCAAGCGCTTGCTGGATCTGAAAACCGATGGCTCCTTGTGTATTGGCAACACAGCTGGACAATGGAACTTCATGCAGTCCGGCACTCTCATAGGCAATCGCGGAACGTCTAAGCATAAAGCCGACCTGCGGACCATTTCCATGGACAACAACCAGCCGGAAACCTGACTCGACAATATCAGCCAGGTGTTTTGCCGTTTCAACAACAGATTCATACTGGTCATTGACTGATTTATGTGACTCATCACGAATCAGAGAATTTCCACCGATAGCAACAACTACAGTTTCACTCATAATCAGCCCCTACGCTTTGCTCAGGTAAACTTTAGGCAGAGCGGCATAAACAGCGGCACAGGTCACCAGATCCTGCTTCCAGGTTTTTTCATTCGGTGCATGCGCTTCTGCCTCTTTACCCGGGCCAAATCCAACCGTTGGGATACCGAACATTCCGGTAATGGAGACACCGTTAGTTGAGAAAGTCCACTTGTCAATACGTGGATCCTTATCAAACAACTGCTGATAGGCATCGGCAACAGATTGAACGGCTACATGCTCCTCTTCAACAACCCATGATGGGAAGTAACAATCGGTCGGGTAAACCAGACCAGTGTAAGCTGGTCTCTCGTAGGTGTACATTTCAACTTTAGCGCCAACTTTCTTAGCCGATGGCAACTCCCGGATCTGACTTAAGGCATATTCCTTATCTTCACCTTTGGTCAAACGGCGGTCGATCGAAACGGTACAGCTATCGGCAACGGCACAACGGGAAGGTGAGGTTGAAAAAACTTCGGAAACGGTCAAAGACCCTTTACCGAGGAAATCATCACTAATCAGATTAGTATGCAACTCTTCCAGCTCCTCAAGGATTGGAGCCATTTTAAAGATAGCATTATCGCCCCGCTCTGGAGCTGAACCGTGACAACTGACACCACTGACGGATACCTTGATCTCCATCCGGCCCCGCTGACCACGATAGATTCCACCGTCAGTCGGCTCGGTTGAAATAACAAATTCCGGCTTGAGACCAAGCTCATTGACAATATACTGCCAGCACAGACCATCACAGTCCTCTTCCATGACCGATCCGACCATCACTAGAGTGTACTCATCTTCTAAGCCCAGATCTTTGATGATTTTCCCGGCATAAACCATAGAAGCCATACCGCCCTCCTGATCACTGGTACCACGGCCGACGATGATCTCATCATCCTCAAATCCCTCATAGGGATCGTATTTCCAGTTATCTAGGTTACCGACACCGACAGTATCAATGTGGGCATCATAAGCGATCAAGCGTTTACCATGACCGATAGTTCCGAGGATATTCCCCATCGGATCGATCTCGACTTTATCAAAACCGACCTTCTCCATCTCTTCCTTGATCCGCAGAACAACTTTTTCTTCGTCACAACTCTCACTCGGAATACGCACCATATCCCGGAGAAACTTGGTCATGTCGTCTTTGTAGCTTTCAGCCAATTCAAGAATTTTTTTGAAATCTTGCATTTTTTGCCTCCAATTTAGATAATGTTTTTTATGGTTTAGGCTTAAGGTACTTGCCATACCAAACAATTTCTCTGAAGTTCACCGGATCAGTGTTTCCCTCGGTGTTAAACATCAGAACTGTAGAATCTGAATTTAATTTTAATGCTTCCTTAAGCTCCTGGTATTCAGCGTCATTCATAATTAAATCAAGAACCCCGATACCAATCGGGCCGGACTCCCCAGCGATAATCCGATCATCACCCAGAACCGGGCAGGATAAGATCCGCATCCCGTTTGCAGCCAGGTAATCCTCAACACTGACAAAACATGAAGCACTCTGCTTAAGAATGTCCCAACCGATCGGATTAGGTTCGCCACAGGCCAGACCAGCCATGATCGTCTCCAGATCACCAGTGACCGCGTGGGGCTGGCCATCACCAGCCTCTGCCGAGCGATACAAACAGGCAGCTTTTCTAGGCTCAACCACAACCACCACGGGAGCATCATCTCCATAATACTCAACCAGCAATCCCTGCACAGCACCGGCAAGGGCACCGACACCGGCTTGAATAAAAATATGGGTCGGCTTAACCGTAGCCATCTCCTGAAATGCTTCCAGGACCATGGTCATATAACCTTGCATGATCCAGTTGGGAATTTTTTCATAACCTTCCCAAGAGGTATCCTGAATCATAAACCAGCCGTTCTTATCGGCCTCATCGTTTGCCAACCGGACAGCATCGTCATAGTTGAGATCGGTCACATGGACAGTCGCACCATGAGATTCAATGCTTTTCACTCTGGCAGCAGCAGAACCCTTCGGCATATAGACGACTGCGTTCTGCTTCAATTTTTCTGCAGCCCAAGCAATCCCGCGACCATGATTACCATCGGTCGCAGTGATAAAAGTCATATCACCAAGCTGCTCTCGAACCTCGGCACTGACCAGATAACTAAAATCAATATCGGTCAATTTCTTGCCAAGCCTCTCACACAAAATATTAGCAACCGCATAACTTCCACCGAGAACCTTGAATGCATTCAAACCAAACCGGTACGATTCATCTTTGACATAAATATCATCAAGCCCCCATACCTTAGCCAACCGTCCAAGATGGGCCAAGGGAGTAGGCTCATAGCCGGGAATGCCCGAATGAAAGCGCATTGCATTTTCCGCCTCTTCTCTGGAAAAAACCGGGTATGCGGCATTTTTTACCGGACAGTTAAGAATGTAATCTATATCTTTTTTACACATCTGCACAAACCTCCTGTAGCTATCGTTACAGTTTATTTTACATTATACACAAAATTGTGCAAGCTAAAAATAATAGTTTTATGCAAAAAAAAATCAGTCCACAAAGCTGTCCCAAACTCCCGGATTTCGACACAGTAAAAACCGAGTTGGCAACATCCTATCAAACAGAAAATGGAGTGGCCGACAGAACCATAAGTAGAGACTACTCCGCTACAAAAACAACGTAACATTCCCATATCGATATATGTTGATATTTCGCAACAAATTTTATATTATACACTGTCTTTTATTAAAATGGATGACAGGGGAAGATGATGACAAAAGAAATCAAAACAACTTTCACCGCAACTGACCGTGATATCTTAACTGCATATGAGACTGTTGTAGACAGTATTGCTATCTTCATGGGGGATCACTGTGAAGTCGTACTCCACAGTCTTGAAGATCCAGATCATGCCATAATAAAAACCGTTAACAGTCATCATACCAACCGAAAAGTAGGAGCACCGCTCACCGAGCAAGGGGTTCAAATACTTGCTGATTATTTAAAAACCGGGCAACAGGATCACACCTGCTACACAACGAGCAGCGCCAAAGGAGATCCAATGCGATCGCTGTTTACTGTGATATGTAACAAAAATAAACCGATTGGATTGCTGGGCATTAACTTTGATATGAATATACCTCTGTCTGAATTCATCTCAACATTCAGCCTGTTCCATCAACCAAAAATAAAACAATCGGAGAATGAAGATAAATACTGCGCCAACAGTGTTGAGGATCTCATTCACAATGCGATCAGTAATGTTGTCGTCGAAATCAGCACCAACGCTAACATTCCGAATCATGAGAAAAATAAATACATTGTCTCCGGTCTCAATAATAAAGGGATTTTTGATATTAAAGGCTCAGTTGCGATGGTCGCAAAAGAGTTAAAACTGTCAAAATATACTATATACGGCTACATCAGAGAGACAAAAGAGAGCGACAAATAATTCCCCCGCATTTTTAACTCCAATCACACAGGCATAGAATGAAATTCAATTATATCTGCACGGAGTGTGGTCAGAAATTTGACATCACCTCCAAGCTTATGGTGTGCCCTGACTGCTCAAGCAGGCAAAAAGCCGATGAGCCGGTACGTGGCATTCTTGAAGTCCAACTCGACGGATACGTGGATCAACAGTTCTCCGTTTTCGATTTGCTCCCGGTTGAGAAAGAGTATTTCCCTTCAGTTCCGGTCGGCAATACTCCCCTCTGGGAACCTGCTAACATCCGGGATAAAACCGGATTTGCCCATCTATATATAAAAGATGACGGGGTCAACCCAACCTTCTCATTTAAAGACCGGGCCTCTTTTCTGGTTTCCGCCTTTGCCAAAAAACACGGCATCAATGAGATTGTTCTCGCCTCCACCGGCAATGCCGGTTCTTCAATGGCGGGAATTGGAGCAGCAGCGGGACAGGATATCACCATTTTCCTTCCTGAAACAGCGCCCGAAGCCAAAATTGTTCAGGCACTCCAATACGGTGCCAATGTCTACAAGGTCAAAGGAACTTACGACCAGGCCTACGACCTGTCGCTGGAGTATTCCAGAATCAAAGGGGGGATGAACCGCAATACCGCCTACAACCCGATGACCATTGAGGGGAAGAAAACTGTTTCCCTAGAGATTTTCCAGCAGTTAAATCGGGCTCCCGACTACGTTTTTGTTTCGACGGGTGACGGCTGTATTGTTGCCGGGGTCATCAAGGGATTCAAGGATCTATTGAATCTCGGCATTATTGACAAAGTCCCGGTTGTATATGCAGTTCAGGCAGAAACCAGCGATGCCCTGTTCCGGGCCTGGGATTCCGGCGACTTCGAAAATATCCCAACCCATACCGTGGCCGATTCTATCTGCGTCGACATCCCCCGGAACGGCTATCATGCCCGTAAGCTCCTCAGAGATTACAACGGCAGAGTCATCAGGGTCTCAGACGAAGCGATATTAGCTGCCCAGCATGAACTGGCAAGCAAAGCTGGCCTCTTTTCCGAACCAGCCGGAGCAACGGCATATGCCGGTTTTATTCAGGAACAAGAGCAACTTGAAAACAGCGCCCAGGTCGTTATCATCACCACTGGTAATGGCTTAAAGGATGTTGCTTCAGCCCTCAAAGGGGTTAAAGCACCCAATAAATCAATAAAATCTATTCAGGATATCCTGTAAGGAGGAGAGTCAGTGATTAATTTAGAGATTAACTCTGCAGTTAGAGATAAAAATGCAGCCTACTGCAAGGAGAAAGGAATCCTTCTCCCCACGTTTGAGATGATGAAAAACCCTGAGACAATTCCTGAAAAAATCAAGGGATCCCTCAAATCGGTCGGGCTTTGGGAGGTGAATCCTCTCAACCTGTTTCGCATCACCTGGAAGAACGAACAAAAAGACTCAGGCGGTCTCTTCGGTGGAGTCAATCATGTCGTTCTCCCCTCCGAACTGACCGGCTGCAAAGCCAAAATCATTATGTTGTCAGGCAAGTGGTTCCCGACCGGTGCCCACAAAGTCGGCGCCACCTATGGCTGTCTGATCCCCCGGTTAATTTCAGGACAATTTGATCCACAGCAGACCAAAGCGGTCTGGCCCTCCACCGGGAACTACTGCCGGGGTGGTGCCTATATCTCTGCCCTTCTCGCCAACCATGCCATTGCGATTCTTCCAGAGGAGATGTCGCAGGAACGTTTTGACTGGCTGAAAACCATTGCCGGAGAAGTGATAGCAACACCCGGCTGTGAATCCAATGTCAAAGAGATCTTTGATAAATGTTGGGAGCTGAGAAATTCCGGGGAAAACCTCCAGATATTTAACCAGTTTGATGAAATGGGCAACCCGCTCTGGCACTACAATGTCACCGGGAGTGCCGTGGAAGAGTTGGTCAACCGGCATGTTGGTGCGGATGAGAATTTTGCCGGGTATATCTCCTCTTCCGGATCGGGCGGCACCCTGGCAGCCGGTTACTACCTGAAAACAAAGTTCCCAAAAATGAAGATTGCCGTAGCCGAAGCCCTGCAATGTCCGACCCTGCTGCAGAATGGGTTTGGGGATCACCGTATCGAGGGGATTGGCGACAAACACGTCCCATGGGTGCACGATTGCAAAGAGACTGACTTTATCGTTGCGGTAGATGATGAGAAAGCGATCCGGACTCTGCGGCTGTTCAATGAGGAAAAAGGGAGAGACCTGCTCAAAAGTGAGGGGGTTAATCCCGAACTTGTCGACCAGCTGGACCTTCTCGGCATTTCAGGGGTTGGCAACATGCTTGCGGCGATCAAGTTCGCCAAGTACAACGAACTGACCGAAAAAGATTATCTGGTGACAATTGCTACAGATTCCATGCAGCTTTACGGCTCACGAATTCAGGAACTGGAAGAAGCCAGAGGAAAGTACACAACCGGAAATGCAGAAAGAGATATTGAGCTACTGCAATCGATTTCTTACGACAACACCAAAGAGTTAAACTATTACGATAAGAAAGCGATCCACAATCTCAAATACTTCACCTGGATTGAGCAGCAAGCAAAGGATCTGCAGGAATTAAATGCCCAGTGGTATGATCACGAAACCTTCTGGACCAAAACGTTGAATCAAGCCGGAGAAATTGACGAACTGATCAATGATTTCAATGACCAGGTTGGGCTATAGACCAACACCACTCACCATCTCGACAGTTCCTCTCTAAATATTCAGTTGAGGAACTGTCGAGACCGGAACTAACCGACAACCCCCTACTGCACCCTCTCCCTGATCAATTCAGCAATAATACTGATGCCGATTTCCACCGGAGATTCCGCTCCGATCTCCAATCCGATCGGACAGTGAACCGCTTCAAGCTGCTCAGCAGCAATACCGTTATTTCTCAAATTCGCGTAGATCGCCCTTTTTTTACGTGAGCTGCCAATCATACCGACATAACCGGCATCAGTCTGTAGAGCCTGCTCAAGTGCCGTCTGATCATAGGTGTGACCATGGGTGAGAATAACAATGTAACCATCTGCCCCAACCCGAACCTGCTCAAAGATATTTCGATACTCTTCAACAACTGCAACCGTATCAACCATTGGAAAACGGCTTGTATGGGCAAACTCAGCACGATTGTCGCAGACAGCCACATCAAAATTGACGCTGTGGGCCAGCTTAGCAACCTCCAGAGCGACATGGCCAGCTCCGACCAGAATCAGATGCCCCGAATTTGAAAATTTGTCGACAAACCAGCTTGAGCCATTAAACTCAATGAGACAACTCGTTTGCAGAGACTTCCCCGATCCAAAGAGATGCTCTTTCAGAGAGGCAAGATCTGCAGCAACCTCTCCATTTTTTGCAACCACGAATCTCTCGACTCGCTGCCTGGTTTCGACATAATCGAGATTGATCACCCAGAGTCCAGCATCAGCGACACCATCCAGCTTTTGAAAGTTTTGAAACTGATCGAGATCATCACCGGGGAGAAACTTTTCAAACAGCAGAGAGACCCTGCCACCACAGAGCATATCAATATTTTCACCGGCAAAACCGGGTTTCAGCTGAAAATGAGCCGTTGCCGCTTGAGCTCTACCATAAAAAAACTTGCCGGCGAAATCAAGAGCCCGATTCTCAACCTGCCCGCCACCGACAGTTCCCCAGAAAGTACCATCTTCAACAACCACAATCTTGGCACCGGGGGAGCGTGGTCCCGACCCCTGCTTGTCAATTACCGTAATCAGAATGACAGGTCGATCCGCTTCAAGCAGAGTGATAATTCTCAGTTCTGGTTTCATAATCAATCCCAAAAATGTTGTGATTAAAACAACAATGGCTCCGAAACGGAGCCATTGTTTAAGTCTAACAGTAGAATTAGATATCGAGTTTAAATCTTTACCACCCGATTGTCCAGAAAGATTAAAAAGTCCAGCGTACCAGAGCCTGTGGCAAGCTCTCAGTCCGGCCATCAATCCCGTACATGTTATGCCAGTACTGGTATTCAACGCCGGCAGCAAGATTGTCTGTTGCATGCCATAACAGTTGGGGTTGAGTCAGCACGTTGGCATGAGTATCTCCTTCAGCTGAAGTGTAATCAAGAAATCCTTCAAAGGAAAACTTCTGCCCTGCGATAGTGAATGGAGCACTCCAGACCAGCGTTCCCTGAGCCCCATCACCATCCAATTTCGGGTCATCACGATATTGAACATTTGTTTTAAAAAATGCGAAGCCCGGAACATTCCAGTCTGCACTCAAACCAGCCATCAATGTCACCTTACGGTCAAACTTATTTGAATCAATATCAGATTGAACAATGACATAAACATCTTTGAGCGGGCCATCCAGCTGCCCATTACCAAGAGTCCGAAGCAGACTCAAACGGGGAGACCACTCCATGTGTGTACCACCCATTTCATCTTTATCATCTACGTGACTTGAATCAATAAAGAAGAAACTGTCGCCATACGCCCAACCAGTTGCATTGGCCAGGGTCAGAATCATTTCATTTTTATCGTCACGCTCATAATTCCATCCATACAAAAATTCAGCCTTTGTGCTGCTCCACTGATAAGCACCGGCAACACAGCTCAAACCCATAACCAGGGCTAGAGCAATAACTGTAGCTCTCAACAATTGACCTCGACTCATTTTTTACCTCCTCAGTTGATAGTGACATGTAAATGAACTTACAAAAAAATATCGGTACATTTTGAACCGACCTAGGGTATAACGTGGCAGAATCATCAATGGCCCTGCTATCAGCGTTCTCTGCCGATAGAGATCGGCAATAACAACGTTTTACATTGCAAATGTTTGTTGATACTATAAACTCTATTTTATAATGTCAACTTGTTTTTACCGTTTAATATTTCTATTTTTTCAGGTTGACCAAAAAAGATATCGACCCCCGCCGGTTTAGTATGCTGGACTCGATAGACAACCCGACACAATAGTTTCTGCTTCCATGACTGAGCTGATACCGTGACAAAAACCTCTTTTCTTAATGCATTGAAAATCAGTCGTGGCGATATCATCTCCATTTGCGGTGCCGGCGGAAAAACCACCCTTCTCTACAAACTGGCAGTCGAAGCAAAATCTTATGGGTACACGGTTCTTGTCACGACAACAACAAAACTCTTCATGCCGGAAGATTTCAGGTATGACGCCATCGACTTAAGCGGAAAAGTTCACTTTGAACCTGCTCCTCAACGTCCCGGAATATATTTTTGCGGCACCGGCAAGCCAAATGACCTTAAAATTACAGGCATATCAACTGTAGCATTACAATTAAGCAAAGAGCAATTTGACCTGATCTTGATTGAAGCTGACGGAGCAGCACAAAAAAGGCTTAAAGGGTGGAAAACTACCGAACCGGTCATTCATGAAAGCACTACCAAAACAATCGGAATTGTCGATATTCAGTCCCTGAATCAAACCATTTCAAATCGACTGGTTCATCACCTCGAACTTTTTTGCCAGATCACCGACAGTCAACCCGGTGCCACCCTTACCAGCGACCATCTCATCAGGATGATCTCGCATAAAAACGGGCTCTTTCAACATGCCCGGGGGGAACAGTTGCTATTCATCAACAAGGTTGAATCTGAGCAACAATTGGCCCAGGCCCGGGTGGTGAAACAAAGGATCCCGATAACAACCATTTCCGGCAGCCTGCAGCAAGGAGTTATTTATGCTTCGGCTTAATGCAATTATTATGGCCGCCGGACAATCACACCGGTTTGGAACCAACAAACTGTTGCTGCCACTTCAGGGGAAGCCGGTCATTCGACACTTGCTGGATCAGTTCCCTTTTCCACTGTTTCAACAGGTCGTCCTGGTTTATTCCCATGAGCAGATCCGTACCATCGCACAGGACTACCCGCTGATCCTCTGTCACAACGATCGCCCCTCACTTGGAAAATGGCAAACCATTCAACTCGGATTAGAAAGTTGTGACGATGCGGCAGGCACGCTGTTTCTGGTGGCCGACCAGCCATTGCTGAAGAAAACCACCATTGTCACTCTGGCAGAGACGTTTCGGCACGATCCAACTCGTATCATCCGACCGGTTATCGGCAGGAAACCTGGAAATCCAGTATTTTTCCCAAAATCCTGTCTCCAGGAATTGAAATCACTACAGGGTGATATTGGCGGAAGAACCGTGATTCATAACCACTCCGACTTGGTCATATCAGTCCCCTTTGTAGACCCACTCGAATTCATCGATATTGACACACCGGAAACCTACAATAAACTAACTGAACTCTGTAACAACAAATAGACAGCAAAACGATTAATCAATAACAGGATACAGATCCATTTCTATCCAGATCGGAAAGCACCATGAAAAAAGTATCACTAGCCGAAGCCATTGGTGAAGTATTGGGGCATGACATCACTGAAATCAGCCAGAGCAAGAACTATAAAGGGGTCGCTTTTAAACGGGGACATATCATACAGCAGGAAGACCTCAGCACACTGGAACGCCTCGGGAAAAATCACCTCTACATCTGGGAAGGATCCGAAGCGGAAGTCCACGAAGATACAGCAGCACTTCTGATGGCCCCCAAAATTGCCGGGGAAAATATCCACTTTGACGAGGAACCCCACGAAGGGAAAGTGAGCTTTTTTGCCGCAACAAGAGGCATCTTTAAGGTGGATAAAAATCGTCTCGAGCAGATCAACGCCCTGGCAATCCCTTCACTGCCAACGATTCACAACAATTTCCCGGTAGATCGAGCTAAACAGGTTGCGGCTTTCCGGATTATCCCCCTGACCTGTCCGACTGAGATGATTGATCAGATGAGTGATCTGCTCGATCGGCCATTGATCAGCATTAAACCCTTTAAAGTTCGCTCTGCAGCTGTTTTGGTCACCGGAAACGAGGTCCACAGTGGCCGCATCACCGATGCTTTCACCCCGACATTGACCGCCAAGCTCAAACAGTTTGGTGTGACAGTAAATTATTCAAGGATTCTGGCCGATAGTAAAGTCGATATCAGTCAGGCAATCCGGCAGGCAGCTGAACAGAGTGAGTTGATTCTGGTGTCAGGAGGCACATCTGTCGATCCCGATGATGTCACAGTGGCGGCAATGAAAGAAGCCGGGGTGCAATTTCACCATCAGGGCAACCCGATCCAGCCCGGGAACAATCTGACTATCGGCAGAGTCGGTCATATCACTGTTTGCGCAGTTCCAGCCGCCGCTCTATTCTTTGACAAAACCGCTCTCGATATTTTCCTACCACGTCTTCTAGCGGGAGAAACGATTAACCCTCAGGATATTGCAAAAGCGGGGCATGGTGGTCTGTGTCACTTCTGTCCCAAGTGTCAATACCCCATCTGTCCCTTTGGCTGGGGGAGTTCATAATTTGCCAAAATCGTGACCGCGGTTAGATAAGAATAGAGAAGATTCAATCCCAAGGCGGGAGTCTCTCGGTAAAAAAACCGACCCGTCACCACAAAAACGGCCGCGACCTACAACGTACAACGTTTCTAACTTTTGCATTTTTATGACCCGTTCAGTAGTACCGGGGGGGGGAAATGCGCCGATGCCACCCACCAATAAACACATATGCTTTCCAGTCCCGTCACCCTCCCGATTGGCCAAACTCATCATTCCATATTGGGAAACTCACACCACAACACTTAACATGCCTATGATTCATTAATATTTTGAGCAGCCATACCACGGTTATCTGCTGCCACGCATCCAGAAACGACAATTATCCCAAGTTGCTATTTCAAACAATGGCATAAAATAAGTTGACAATATAAAATAGAGTTTATAATATCAACAAAGATTTGCCACATAAACGCTGTTGTTGATAGCTACCAAAGATGGGTGGTTTAAAAAATCATAAGTAGCTCCACCCTAATCAACACAAAAGAACACCGTCATCATCATTTTGTTTCAACATCGAACTGGAGGAGTAAACATGTCATCAGAAGTAAAAGAGAGTAGCTCCGACGCCGCAAAACGGAAATACGATCTCATCTACGGGCTAGAGGACAAACCAGCACCACCGCAGGCGATATATGGTGCAATACAGCATTTATTGGCCATGTTTGTTGGAATTATTACCCCGGCAATCATCATTTCCGGGGTACTTAACCTGTCTATCGAATACAGTAGTTTCCTGATCAGTATGGCACTGTTTGCCTCTGGAGTCGGGACTTTCATTCAGGTCAGCCGTTTCGGCCCTCTTGGGTCAGGGCTCCTCTCCATTCAGGGAGTCAGCTTCACCTTTATCAGTACTATTATCGTTATCGGCTTAAGTGTCACCAAAAGTGGTGGATCCATTGAAACAGCCCTGGCAACGATATTCGGCTGTGCTTTTCTCGGCTCCTTTATCACCATGGGAGCGAGTCGATTACTGCCCTTCCTGCAAAAGGTCATTACCCCGGTAGTCAGTGGTGTAACAGTTCTGCTCATTGGTCTCACTCTGATTCAAGTCGGCATGGTCGATTTCTGTGGTGGCTTTGCTGCAAAGGGGACACCGGACTTCGGCTCAGTACAAAATGTCGGTCTGGGAGCTCTGGTTATGACCATCATTATTGTTCTAAACCGCTCCAATAAACCTTTTGTCCGGATGGGTTCAGTGGTTATTGGTCTTATTGTCGGTTATATTGCTGCGTCATTCATGGGGCTGGTTGATTTCAGTAAGCTTGCCAATATCAGTGTATTTTCCCTGCCGGTTCCTTTTAAGTTTGGTTTTTTCAAAATTGATTTCGGGCAGATGTTTACAGTGTGCATTATCTACCTGCTCATCGTCATGGAAGCTATTGGTGATCTGACGGCAACTTCTATGCTTTCTGGACAACCGGTGGAAGGTGACACCTACATAAAGCGGGTCTCTGGTGGTATTCTGGCTGATGGTTTTAATTCTGCTTTTGCCGCAGTCTTTTCCGCTTTCCCGCTCGCCACTTTCAGCCAGAATAACGGCGTCATCCAACTCACCGGTGTGGCATCCCGTCACGTTGGTAAATATATTGCCGGTATCCTGGTTTTATTAAGCATTTTCCCAATCCTGGGTGGAGTTGTTTCGATTATTCCTAAACCAGTCTTGGGTGGAGCAACCCTGATCCTTTTTGCCATGGTAGCCGCTGCGGGGGTTCGAATCATTACCTCTAAACCGCTTGGTCGTAAAGAGATGCTTATTCTGGCGATTGCACTCGGCTCCGGTCTGGGTGCCCATTTTGTCCCCGAAGTATTCTCCCATATGCCTGTCCTCATCCAAGATATCGGGAAGTCCTCCATTGCAGTGGGTGGTCTGTCTGCTATAGTTGCTAATCTGGTGCTAAGTTTTGGTAAAGATGATGAAAAGAATAGCGATTTAATCGAAGTTGAATCCTCGGAGGATTAGTTCACATCTACTGGTGGACACTGTGTCAGTTCAATATTCACCGTTCTATTACTGAAACTTGGGTAATCGAACCGGTGAGATGAATTGAACACAGTGTTCGCCACACCTGGCCCAGTAAAAGGGTCGTCAAGAAAGTTAGAATTGTGGGGAACAACAGCTCAAAGGCCTTTCGCGCCGAAATTCTCCATTTCTTGGATGATCCTGCCACCGTAAAAGAAACTAATAGTTACCAGTATTTTCCTGATGGGATATTAATAGTTAAAAACGGCCACATTGAAACGGTCGGACATTTCAAGGATCTGATCCAAACTCTACCAGAAAACCTGGAAGTGATTCACCATCCTGATAGCTTAATCCTCCCGGGATTTATTGACTGCCACGTACATTATCCGCAAACAGAGATAGTCGCAGCCTATGGTGAGCAACTACTGGAGTGGCTGGAAAACTATACCTTTCCAACTGAACGTCAATTTTCAGATCCCGTTAAAGCGGCAGAGATCGCCGAAATTTTTCTCGATGAACTGTTGCGTAACGGCACCACCACTGCCCTAACTATCCCGACAGTCCATACCCAATCAGTGAATGCTTTTTTCGAGGCGGCCGAAGCCCGTAGGATGCGGATGATCTGTGGCAAAGTACTGATGGACCGCAATGCTCCCGATTATCTTCTAGACACTCCCGAAACCGGATATCGGGACAGCAAAATACTCATTGAACAATGGCATAACAAAGGTCGACTAAGCTACGCTCTCACGCCCCGCTTTGCCCCGACATCCAGTAACGAACAACTTGCCAAAGCCGGGCAACTGTTGCGTGAACATCCCGATATTTATATGCACACCCATCTCGCCGAAAACCTTGATGAGATAAAGTGGGTCGAAAACCTTTTCCCTCAATGTACCGGCTATCTGGATGTCTACAATCACTTTGGGTTATTGGGAAAACATTCAATTTTTGCCCACTGTATCCATCTCAATAATGAAGAATTTGAGTTGCTCCACAAAACCGGGTCAAAGATCGCCTTCTGCCCCACTTCAAATCTGTTTCTCGGCAGTGGTTTATTCGATTTATCAAGAGCAGAAGCTAAAAAGGTGATGGTGGGATTAGGCACTGACATCGGTGCCGGAACCAGCTTTTCACTACTGCAGACCATCCATGAAGCCTACAAAATTCAGCAGCTGAGAGGAGATCAGCTGTCACCATTAAAATCGTTCTACCTGGCCACCCTCGGTGGGGCCCGGACGCTGGATCTTGATCACGTTATCGGTAACTTTGAACGGGGGAAAGAGGCCGATTTTGTGGTTCTGGATTATAAATCGACACCCCTGTCAGCCCTGCGGGGACAACACTGCACTCAATTGGCAGATAAACTCTTTGCCCTAGCGATTTTGGGAGATGATCGCGCGGTCAAAGCGACCTATATCATGGGGGAAAAAGCCTATTCAAAATAACATTTGACGAAAAAGAGAGAGGGGTCAAACGTTCCACCATCCGCTATTTTCATGAACGCTATGCCAGGTACGGATTACGGATTACCGACAACCCCAGCAACCTGATCGTCCTGAGAAGTCTCTGCAAGTTTGTCTTTAAAATTCCCGATAAATTTGTTTTTGGCCGAATTATTCCCGGTGCAGCTATGACTATTCTTTGAGGGGTCTGTATCTACACCTATTTTACCACTTATGTTTTCTCTAGCACGATTAAGCAAGATCCTGATTTAATTAGGGAAAGCTGAAAACACCATCAAGCGCCATTCCCGCTCCAGCGGGAACCCAGAGATTTCTAGATTTATCAAAGGACTGGATCCCCGCTTTCACGAGAATGACGACTTTTACAAGAGACTCATTCAGCTTTGATTTTCTATGTATATGCCTCTTCATCATGAATCGATCGATCCAGTCCGAGAGCTTCTTCCTCATCAGTGACACGAACTCTTGTAACTTTGTTTATCAACCAAAGCATAACAAAAGTAAATACAAACGCATAAACAGCGGAAACACATGTAACTAACAACTGTTTAAAAAAGAAAGAAGTACCACCAAAAATGAGCCCGTCAGCACCAGCACCGTTTAATGCTTTGCTGGCAAAAATACCAAGGAGAATTGTTCCGGTAAAACCACCGACACCATGCACACCCCAGACATCAAGAGCATCATCCCAGTGATATTTATTTTTAAATTCTACAGCACAATAACAAACGGCAGAAGCAATTATTCCGATCAACGCTGCAGCCCAGATGGGGACAAATCCAGCTGCCGGAGTTATGGTTGCAAGCCCGGCGACAGCCCCTGTCATAAGTCCAATAAACTTCGGTTTGCCGGTCTTTACTCCCTCAATAATGAGCCAGGTAACAGTTGCAAAAGATGCAGCGATATCGGTGTTTAGAAAAGCCGTAACCGTGATATGATCAACACTCAGTTCACTTCCGGCATTGAAACCGTACCAGCCAAACCAGAGGAGCCCTGTTCCAACGGCAACCAAGGGGATATTGTTAGGCTGGAGTCTTGTTTCCTTGCGTTTTCCAACATAGAAAACTGATGCAAGAGCAGCAAAACCTGCCGAAACATGGACTACTATGCCACCAGCAAAATCAAGAATACCCCATTGTTGAAGAAATCCTCCTCCCCAAATCATGTGTACAAATGGGTAGTAGACCAGAAGCTGCCAGAACACCAGAAAGATGAGATATGCGTTGAATTTCACTCTACCGGTAAATGCTCCGGTAATAAGTGCCGGTGTGATAATAGCAAACATCATCTGATACGCGATAAAAACATACTCAGGTATTTTGCCACCGATAAAAGGGGTTGATGCATCAATTCCCAGAAAAAAAGCTTTGTCGAGATTGCCGATAATTGGTCCATTACCGCTAAAGCAAAGTGAATATCCCACAACATACCAGAGTACCGTTGTAATGCCGAGGGAGACAAAGCTTTGAATCATGATGCCGAGAATATTGTTTTTTGTTGCAAGACCCCCATAAAAAAATGCTAAAGCTGGGGTCATGAGCATAACCAGACTGGTAGCAAGAAGCATGAATCCCGTTGAACCTGAATCAAACATAACAACCTCCAAAAGATAATATTTAGAAAGTAACAAACCAACTATTTTTTACAATATAAACTTTATTTTCCAAAATACAATAAATAAATATTTTTAAAATTTTAACAGCCACTATCAGGCCGCCATAGTGTGAGTCATAATAGGATGTAGGGTTTAAAGCATTATTACTGAGACCTATTCATAAGCAGATTCGTCACAAAAAAGCTTTATTAAAACTACCAAATGGAGATAAAATAGCGACTATCAGCCCTGATTCTTCGTAAAGAATCAGGGCTTAACAGAATGGGGGAAGGAAAATCTCTTTCTTTATTTGTCTTTAAATTTGGGTTTACACCCCGAAGCTTACTGAGCAGGTCAATAAGGGATGCTGGTGGTTGATACCTCGTAGCTTGCTACAAGAGAGTTTATTCAGCAAGACGCTTTGCTAAGCGACAATGCTCATACCTTAACTCAGCCAGATCCAACCCGGGGATTGCTCCATCTTCAACCACCCACTCTCCCGCGACCATTACCCGGTCAGCCTGATGGGCACCACACAGGACCAGAGCCGCCAGAGGATCACCCGAACCGGAAAAGCGCAACTCGTCCAAAGTGAAAAGAGCCAGGTCGGCTTGTTTTCCAGTATCAACAAGACCCAGGTCATCCCGACCGAGACACCCTGCTGACCCTTGCGTTGCCCAGCGCAGAGTATCTTCATGACTGATCCGGCTGGAACCATACTTGAGCCGTTGCAACAGAAAAGCCTGTCGAACTTCCTGAATCATGTTGGAACCATCATTGGATGCAGAGCCATCAACCCCCAGCCCCACCGGCGATCCTGCCGCCTCCAGATCCAGCGTCGGACAAAGCCCTGAGGCTAAAAGCATATTGGAGCTGGGACAATGGCAGATCCCCGTCCCGGCGGCACCTAAACGGCTCATTTCTTTGCTATTAAAGTGGATACCGTGAGCCAGCCAGACATCATCAGCCAGCCAGCCGACCTGCTCCAGATAATCGACCGGACGCGCCCCCAGAGTTGCAAGGCAGAATTCGGTCTCATCATCGGTCTCGGCTAAATGGGTATG
>Ga0256827_10000560_pt1 | contig 23186 bp, 24 predicted proteins | sample CV84metaG_FD_185977 | JGI IMG/M metagenome (GOLD analysis project Ga0256827, IMG submission 185977) | Hydrothermal vent microbial communities from East Pacific Rise, Pacific Ocean - CV84 | ecosystem: Environmental > Aquatic > Marine > Hydrothermal vents | place: Pacific Ocean: East Pacific Rise...
CATCTTCATTGATTTTAAGATTTCTCTCAAGCTCGTTGATAAGTGTTCCTTCAGCTTTATAAAAAAGAACAGTGTAGTAACCTCTATCATTTTTTTGTACAGGATACGCAAGTTTTCTCATACCCATGTCATCAGTACTGACAAGTTCAGCACCTTCTTTAGCAAGTACATCTTTTACTTTTGTAATTTGTGCAGCTATCTCTTCTTCTGTAAGTGTAGGTTTAACTACAAACAGTGTTTCATAACAATTCATATTGTTTCCTTTTGGTTTAATAGCCCATTGAACCGCAGGTAGTATTACAACCTGTCCAAAAATGAGCAAGAATTTTGGAAGCGATATTTTACCCTATAAATACTTAGTATTTTATTAAGTTATAAATAGCCTTGTAGTTTAATCAACATACTATAAAGCAGTACCTCTTTTTGCGTAGCAGGAGCTTTTTTAATAGCCAATTCACTCTCCAATAAATGTTCAAATATTTTCAACAGTGATGCAGACTTTACACGTAAAGCCAACTGTGCTTTTTGTTCTTCTATTTGTTTGGGAAGTTTATATCCGAGTATTGCTGAAGAATCTACGTGCCCATTAAGTTTAATGAAGGCATGAAAGAGAAATATTTGATTGACAAAATACTGTGTAGAGCGTAAAAGTGATGCTTCATCTTCTCCAATTTCAAGTAGCTTAGTAATAGTAGCAGTAATAGGTTTTTTGTTAAACAAGTCTATAAGTAACTGCTCTGTAGCCAAGGGAGCAGTGGAGTAGACAAGTCTGTCTATATCCTTACCTGTTATTTTAGTACCTAAGATGGCTAGTTTGTCTAGTTCATTGGCACAGAGTGCTAGGTTGTTGTTAAGCACTAGCATAAGGTGCTGTAAAGCATAGTGGTCTATGTCTAGTTTTATCCGTTGTGCTTTTTGTTGAAGTACTGCTATGCCATCACGAATGTTAGGCTCAAAAAACCGTACCCATACACCACCTTTTTTATCAGTAAAGGCTGCTTGCATACTCCTTGCATCTTTTGCTGCTCCTGCATATCCATAAATGAAGTAATTGTCTCCATTTTTGTTTGCTAATTGGACTAGAATATCTAGTTCTTTTTTAGGTATCTTTTTCTCATGTTTGACTACTACAAGGTTTGTTCCCCCAAAAAGAGAGGTTTGAGATAAAAAGTTCTTCGCTTGGTCAAAGTTCCACTCATCATGGTAAAGGCTAAGCATAGACTCTTTCGCATTAAGTTTTTTGATATAGTAGTCCACATAGTGGTCTACTAAATAGTCATTTTCTCCATAGAGTAAGACGGCTTTTGGTAATGCTTGTTTAAGACGTTGGTCAAATTCTCTTTGGTACATTACAACTCCATCTCTTCTTTACTCAACTTCTCAACCAACTCACTCATAATCACAGCCTGAGCAATATTTACTTCGCTTATCTTGACACGTATTTTATCAAAAAGCATAACATTGTCACCATGTAGGTTGACAGTAATTCCTTTTATGTCTCCAACTAACACTGCTTTTGCTGCTTCACCAGCTTCTACGACTTCTGCTTCGAAGACTTCTCCTAAGTGTTGTTCTGCCCAGCGTGCAAATTTACGGTCTCTAAAGTCCCACTCACATTTGGTGGCTTCTCGTTCTAACTCTGAGACTCTTACACAAAGTGGGTCTATATTTCGTAGAAGGTAGATTGCCTCTTCTTCATCGTCACGCAATTGCGTTTTAATGAGACGGTGTAAAATGAGGTCAGAGTAACGACGTATGGGCGAGGTAAAGTGGCTATAGTGACTAAACCCTAAACCAAAGTGTCCCACATTATGTGCGGAATACTGCGCTTGACGTAATGACTTAATTACCATAGCATCTACTTCTGAGGCTAATCCCATTTTCTCTGCCTCTTTTTGTATGGCACGTATGAGTGAAGGGCTGTCTTCATACTCTTTTACATACAATCCTATGGCTGCGAGTTCTGTAAGAAGTTGTTCTATACGGCTAAGTTGTGGGGGTTCATGTATACGGAAGATACTGTCACCCTCTCCCGTAAAACGTTTTGCTGAGGCTTGGTTGGCTAAGAGCATACACTCTTCTATGAGTGAGTGAGAAGGTGTACCCGTTTCTATCTCTGTGGATTGAAGTAAATGTTCTGCATCTATGCTAAGTTTTGTCTCTTCAGACCTAAAATCAAACCCATCTTTGAGACGGGTTTTTCGTAAGCGTTTTGTGATGTCATACAGAGGCATAAGATACGTGAGTATCTCTTTTACTTTTCCTGTAGCTTCTTTGCCACCGTTGTCTATGATTTTGTCTATGTCATCATAGTTAAAACGGTGTTTAGAATGGATGATGGCTTCAAAGAACTCTTCTTTTATAGGCTTGAGTGTAGTTTTGTCTAACTCTATTTTAGCAACAAAGGCAAGTCTGTCTACTTTAGGTTTAAGCGAACAGATATTTTCACTCAGCTCTCGTGGGAGCATAGGGAAAGACTTATGCGGTAAGTAAGTGGTGAAACCACGTTTTTTAGCCTCTTTGTCTATGGCTGTAAAGTAGGGTACATAGTGACTTACATCGGCAATGGCTACATAGAGTGTATGTGCTTCCATGTCAAAGTAGATAGCGTCATCGAAGTCTTTAGCCGTGACTGGGTCTATGGTGCAAAAGTCAAAGTGTGTAAGGTCTAGACGTTCGGGGTGTTCTTCTTTGGTAACAACACTTTCTACGTCAAGGGCTTCAGTGACACACTCCTCTGGAAATTTATCTTCACGTTTAAAGAGAGCAAGTGAGATCTTCTCATCGACTCTTGCATCGCCCAAGTGACCAAAGACTTCTAAAACTTTGTCATCGTCTATGTCTACCTTCAGTACGGTACCTAGCTTAAATGCTTTTAAGTCCATGCCTTCCATGACAGCGTGTGTTGGTTCACCTGTACGGATGTTGAGTATGCTAAAGTTGCCTTGTTCGTCACGGTGGGTATAGGCTATGGTAAAGAGGTGTGCCTTGGTGATGACTTGTACCACTCTGCCTGAAGCTCTCCCACGTCTAGCGATGATACGCTTGGCTACTACAGTGTCTCCATGCTTTGCATCGCCTAAGTGGTCTGGCTCTACGAGTAAGTCTTTTTGTTCTTTAAACTCAGCTTCGACATAACCCTTGCCCTCATTGCCGACATAAAGTCTTCCTGCACGGTAAAGTGAGTGAAGTTTCCATAAACCATTTACTTCCTCTATAGCACCCATTTTTTGTAGTGCTTGAAAGGAGTTTTGCTCTTCTTGCTCTATGTCAGAGGGCAAACAGCCGTTGATGAGTTGGGTAGAAAATGCAGACAAAAGGTATCCTTAAAGTAATTGATACAATTATAACACAGTTGTGATGTTATAATACAGAAAAAATAAGGTTTTTTTATGTATAAAATATTTTTAATTACACTCTTTATAGGAACCATCATATATGCTGACTTTCAATCAAAAATAGTACCTATCAATAAATATACAAAACAGCGTATGATAGAGGGGCATACATGGCATAAAGGTTGTCCTGTTGCACTTGAAAATTTGCGCTATGTTCGGGTGAAGCATCGTAATTTTTATCGTTCTGAAAAAATGGGAGAGATTATTGTACATAAAGATGTTGCTAAAGATATAGTAAAGATTTTTAGAGAACTTTATAAGATGAAGTATCCTATTAGACAAATGCGATTGGTGAGTGATTTTAGAGGCAAGGACTGGCAGTCTATAGAAGCAGACAATACCTCTGCATTTAACTGTAGAAATGTTTCAACGGGTCAAAAGAAATGGTCTAAACATGCCTATGGAAAAGCGATAGATATTAACCCTATTGAAAACCCTTTTGTCAATAAAAAGGGACATATAGCCCATGTGGAATCTTACAAATATAAAAAGCGTAAACATAAAAACCATAGATTTACGGATAAGGCAATGTTACTTAAAAGAGATAAAGCTGTAAAAATATTTAAAAAACATGGTTGGCAGTGGGGAGGGGACTTTAGTCCTTATAAGGATTATCAACACTTTTCAAAGTAAGGTCGGCTAAAGTCAACCCTACAGTTATTGATTATTTCTTAAAAACATTCCCCAGCATTCCTTTAATAGCTCCCTGCAAGTCAGCAGGGTAGATGACAAATTTACTGTTGGCACTTTTACTTATCTGTTCAAGTGAGTTAATGTAACGGTCACCGAGTAAGAACATGGCTGGGAGTTCTTTGTCTTGAATGTTGTCGCTTATCATCTTAATAGCTTCAGCTGAGGCATTTGCCAGCACTATTTGTGCTTTGGCTTCACGTTCAGCGGCTGCTAGTTTACCATCTGCTTCTAAGATGGCAGCATTTTTGTTACCCTCTGCCGTGGTTTCTATGGCACGTCTTTCACGCTCTGCTGCAGCTTGGCGCTCCATAGAGGCTTGCATAGACTGGCTTGGGTTAATGTCTTGTATCTCTACAGATTTTACAGTCACTCCCCAGTCTGCAACATCATCGATGATGGCATCTTTGAGTTTGGTTTTGATGTGATCACGGTTAGAAAGTGCCTCATCAAGAGTCATCTCCCCTAATATGGAACGCAAGGTTGTCATAACAAGCTGTTGGATGGCAAGCTTGAAGTTCTCTACTCCATAGAGGGCATTTTCAGGTTTGGTAACACGTAAAAATGTCACGGCATTGGTTAAGATGACGGCATTATCTCTAGTGATGACTTCTTGTTGAGGGATGTCTAAGATGATGTCTCTTGTTGAGATTTTCTGACGTACTGCATCTATATAAGGTATAATGATATTGAGTCCTGGTTTAAGTGTACGTGAGAACTTACCTAATCGTTCTACTACCCACTCTTCCCCTTGCGGGACAATGTTAATACCTTTATAAAGTGTAACTATTACAAGTACTGCTGCTATGATGGCAAGTTGTGTTAATTCCATGATTTCTCCTTATATATTTGTGACTTCGATGAGTTGACCGTGTACCTCGACTATCTTAACACGACTGTTTTTACTTATGCTAGTGTTTGATGTAGCTGTCCATGTAGTGTTACCTAGAATGGGTGTGTCAAAGGTAACTTTCCCTCTACTGTGAGGTTCTATAGCTTTCATGACAGTGCCTAGAGTGTCTAAATTGTAGTTAGACTGTCCCGAGTTGCTGACATGCTCTACCTTGAACCACTTTTTCCATGCCCATAATGCTAGTATGGAAAGTCCTGTCCATGTGACTATCTCAGAAGTAAATGACATAGGTATACTTAAATCTAAGAGACCCACAATAATAGCGGCGATACCAAGCCCTAAAATAATGAATGTACCTGTACTCATTTCTAAAATAAGTAGAAAAAGTCCAAGCACTATCCAGTGCCACCATAAAACAGTTTCATTTAAAAATGCAACCAATATTGACTCCTTAATTTAATATTAAACTATTATAGCAGAAAAGGTTAATGGCATAAAAAGTGAAATAAATAAGTATTATTTGGGTATAATCGCGCAAATTTAAATAAATACGCAAGGATAATACATGTCAACTTTAAATGTATATTATGACAAAGATTGTGATATCAATATCATCAAATCTAAAACAGTAGCAATGATCGGTTTTGGTTCACAAGGGCACGCACACGCAGAAAACCTTAGAGATTCTGGTGTAGAAGTAGTGGTTGGTTTAAGAAAAGATGGTTCATCTTGGGACAAAGCAGTAGCAAAAGGTTTTGAAACACTTACTGTAGCAGACGCTTCTGCAAAAGCTGATGTGATTATGATTCTTCTTCCAGATGAAAATCAAAAAGAGATTTATGAAGCAGAAATAGAGCCAAACCTTAAACAAGGTGCAACTATTGCATTTGGACATGGTTTTAACATCCACTACGGAAGAGTAAACCCAAGAAAAGACATCAACGTAACGATGATTGCACCTAAAGCTCCAGGTCATACTGTACGTTCTGAGTTTGTAAGAGGTGGTGGTATTCCAGATCTTATTGCTGTGGGTCAAAATCCAAGTGGTACGACTAAAGAGCTTGCTCTTTCTTATGCATCAGCTATTGGTGGCGGTAGAACTGCAATCATCGAAACAACTTTCAAAGATGAAACTGAAACGGATCTTTTTGGTGAGCAAGCAGTACTTTGTGGTGGAGCAGCGTCTCTAGTACAAGCTGGTTTTGAAACACTTACAGAAGCGGGTTACGCACCAGAGCTTGCATACTTCGAATGTCTTCACGAGCTTAAGCTTATCGTTGACCTTATGTTCGAAGGTGGAATCGCTGACATGAGATACTCAATCTCTAATACAGCTGAGTATGGAGACTATGTTTCTGGAAAAAGAGTAATCAATGCTGAGTCAAAACAAGCGATGAGAGACATCTTAACAGAAATCCAAGATGGTAGATTTGCAAAAGACTTTATCTTAGAAGGTCAAGCAGGATACCCACGTATGAATGCTGAAAGAAACAATGATAAAACAAAACTTATTACACAAACTGGTAATAAATTACGTGAAATGATGCCATGGATTGCATCAAACAAAATCGTTAATCAGGACGAAAACTAATCTTTTTGTCGATTTGCATTCATCTTTATGAGATGAGTGCAGTCAGCTACGATAAGTAGCCTCCCTTACTCAACCTCATAAATCTAAACACAACTCAACAAAAACCTTAGCTTTCTTAGCTGATTAAAGCAAGAAATTAATTAAAAATATTTACTTAGTTTACTTTTTCTTTCCTCCTCTTCTTTCAAATTAATTTTAACTTTTTATTCTCACGCTATAATAGTATGTAAATAAATAATTAGTGGACTTTATGGCAACACAACCTAATAAAAATAGTACAAAAACAGCTAGTAAAAAGAAGAGTACTTCTCCTAAGAAAACAGTGGTAAAAAATAAAATAGCTAAAAAAAGAAAATCCAAAAAAACTTCTTCATCTAAAAAAAATATTTTTATTATTATGGGTATATTGTTAACGCTTCTCTTTATAGCCTTAGGATATTTTTTAGGAAAAAACAATAGAGAAGCTTTACCTAAAAGTGTCATAAGTGAAGGACATTATAGTACGAAAGCACTTTTAGATGATTTGGCTCAGTTAAAAGTAAAGAAACCGCAGAAAGGGAAAAAAGAGAAGTTAGAAAAAGTTGCGCTTAAAACTAAAAAAAAGATTGAAAAACCTTTATTGGAAGAGAGAGGACAAACACAAAAAGTTGTTATCAAACCAACAGAGAAGGTAAAGCAAAAAGAGAAGAAAAATGTTGCTTTGGCGTATCGTGGTAAAAAGCCTAAATTAGTAATCATCATAGATGACGTACATACCAAAGGACAGATACAAGCCATCAAAAATTTGGGTTTAAAAATAACACCTTCTATCTTTCCTCCATATACTTTAGCCAAACACAGTAATTTACTTGCAAAACAAGTAAACCATTATATGATTCACTTACCAATGGAATCGGGGAATAAACAGTTTAACAAACAGACCAAAACACTCATGACTTCTTTTTCTGATGAACAGATAGCTGATCGTGTGATGGAAATACGTGCTCTTTTTCCAAAAGCAAAATATATTAATAATCATACAGGTTCTGTGTTTACATCTGATTATAAAGCCATGAAAAAGCTTTATATTGCACTCAAGTTGGAGGGTTTTACTTTTGTAGATAGTTTTACTGTTGCAAGTTCAAAAGTTAAACAAATTGCACATGAAGTAGGTGATGCTTATGTAAGACGAGATATTTTTATTGACAATACACATAAGGTGAGTTATATTCATAAACAGTTACGTCAGGCTGTTAAAAAAGCAAAGAAAAATGGCTATGCTATCGCCATTGGTCATCCACATAAAGTGACTATGAAGGCACTGGCTTTGGCTAAGCCCATTTTGAAAGATGTTGAGTTAGTATATATAAATGATATTTATAAAAGGAAGTAGATGAAAGGTATTAGTATAGCAATAGTCATAGGAGTTGTATTTTTTGCTTTAGCGCTGCTAGGCTTCTCTTTGCAACATGCAACACTTATAAGTCTCGTAGCTTTTCTAGTCACACTATGGACGAATGAAGCTATGCCATTAGGAGCTGTGTCAATCTTGCCTATTTTACTTTTTCCTATTTTTGGTATACTCGACACAGCTGCTGTAACAGCGAATTATTCGAAGTCAATTATCTTTTTGTTTTTGGGTGGTTTTATGTTAGCTATCGCCATAGAGAAGATAGGACTACATAAGTATTTTTCTGCTAAATTACTCAGTTTTTTCCCTAAAACGGCTAGAGGGATTATCTATGCGTTAGCCATCACATCTGCACTTTTAAGTTCCATACTTTCAAATACTACCATCACACTTATGCTTATGCCTATAGCACTGTTTTTGAGTGAGAATGTGAAATTAAAGGTACGTTTTTTACTTGCAACTGCGTATGGAGCAAGTATAGGAGGCATACTTACTCCTATAGGTACAGCACCAAACCTTATATTACTCGGGTTTTTGGAAGAGCATCAACTACCTATTCTTGCATTTGGTGAATGGATGATTTTAATGTTACCTGTGGTTGGGTTCATGTTACTTATTATGCCTTATTTACTCTCTTTGGGTGTGAGTGATGAGTGCGTAGAAGATGTAAGCCATACCGTGCCAGAACTTACTTCATCACAAAAAAGACTTTATATCATAATAGGAGTATTAGCCTCTGTATTGGTAGCCAATACCTTTATGAAACAAGCTTTTGGTATGGCACTAGATGAAAAACTTGTTTTGCTAGGATTTGGGCTTCTGATGTTTGTGCCAAAGGTAGGTTTTTTAGAGTGGGAAGATACCCGTTCTATGCCTTATGAAATTATTTTTTTATTTGGAGCAGGGTTTAGTATAGCTACAGCATTTACTGTGACAGGATTAGCTTCAGACATAGCAACCAAACTAAGTTTTATCTCTACTTTACCTCTTTTTTGGATGTTTGTATCAGTGGCACTCTTTGTGACATTTTCTACAGAAGTGACAAGCAATACAGCCTTAACATCCATAGCCATACCTATCTTTTATGAGTTTGCTAAAACAATGCCAGAAAACGAAGGAACCATGCTTCTTATGGTAGCCACTGTCGCAGCTTCTTATGCCTTTATGTTGCCTATCGCCACACCTCCAAATGCCATTGTGATGTCCTCTCGAGTGATTCGTATTAAAGAGATGGCTACAGTAGGATTGAAATTAAATTTCATCGGGGTCATTGTACTTTCTTTAGTTGCATACTTTATGTGGTCGTGGATGCTCTAAAAATATGCCAATATGCAATATTTTTAACCTTTTTGTTTTTTCTTTGTTACTATAAGAGAAAATACGAAGGAAGTGCAATGAGTCAAAATATCATAGAACATATATTAGCCTTAGAAAATATGAAAAAATACCCTAAAGAACTTTTTTATAAAGGTGACTTAGCATTGTTACATCGTCCGAAAGTCTCTATAGTGGGAAGTAGACGTTTATCTAACTATACACGTGAGTTTACCTATAGTCTTGCAAAAGCACTTTCTAAAAGAGGTGTATGTGTCGTAAGTGGTGCTGCTATGGGCGTAGATGCCATAGCCCATGAAGGTGCAGGAGCAGACAACACCATTGCGGTTGTAGCGAATGGGTTGAATATACGTTATCCTGTAGTCAATACATCACTGATAAAGTCTATTGAAAATAAAGGATTGATGTTAAGTCAGTTTAATGATGGTTTTCGTGCAACAGGGTGGAGCTTTGTGGTACGAAATGAACTAGTGGTTGCTCTTGGCGATATACTCATTGTCACGGAAGCAGACATAGACAGTGGTTCTATGCGTTCAGTAGAATATGCACTTCGTATGGGTAAGGAGATATATGTCCTCCCTCAAAGACTACATGAGAGTTTAGGAACAAATAAATTACTACAAGAGGGAAAGGCGAGATGTATCACAGACATAGAGGCTTTTGTCTCTACTTTTGGAGAAGAGGTGAAAAGTGATATAGTAAAAGATGAGTTCTTTTACTACTGTCAAACTTCACCTACTTTTGATGATACACTAAGTAAGTTTGGTGATAAAGTGTATGAGGCAGAATTGGAAGGTTTAGTCACGATACACAATGGTATCGTGAGAGTTAATTAATCAGCCTTGATAAGTTTATTAGGATAAGTGGTACTGTTCTCTTCAGTTTCATTTGAGAGACCATTTATTTTTAATTTTGCTATTTCTACTTTTGCAACTTCTATGGCAATCTTAGAAAGCATATTGGCTTTCATCACTTCTATCTGTGCTAAATAAGAAGAGATATTGGCAGTTGCTTTTGCCTTGATATCTTCTAACTCTTTTTTACTTTTTTCTGACACTGTCTTTATAGAGTCAGGTAAAGAAGCTTCTATGGAGGATCTTGCAACTTCAATGAGTGAAACAGCTCTTGCAACTTCTGTTTGTGCTACTGATTTTGCTATTTGTATGGCTGAAACGTTTTTGGCAATTGTGAGTGTCTCTTCAGGGTGTTCTATCTGTGTTTTTGTTTTTGTTTTACTTACTTCTACACGTCCTGTAGCTTTTACAATATTTTCTTTTGCTTTCTCTTTTGCAATTTCAACAGAAGCAACAGCATCTGCAATAATACCAAGTGATGCAGGGTCAAGTTTGTCTATGGCTTGCGTGATTAGTGTCATTGCTTTAGCTTTAGTCACTTCTACTGCAGCTGTACTTTTTGCAATTTCACTCAAAGCATGTGTTTCAATGATTTGTGTTGCAACAGAATGGCCACTTATCTCACCTGTAGCTCTTGCTTTATCTACAGAGTGAATCATAGATTTTAATATATTGATAGTATCATCTCTAGCTGATTCAACACGTTTTACAGCATTTTTAATGTGTTCGTTCATATTTGGGGCTGTGTTTAGATCGATTTGATTTGCGGGGAGTATGGTTACAGAAGCTACTAAAAGTGTAAAGAGTGAATGTTTCATAATAATATCCTTTATAAATATTATATTGTTTTTATCTATAAATTAGATTTATTTATAAGTGATTAGTATGAAAAAATAATAGATATGTATAAGAAAAGCATCATCCCTCAAGAAGAGGGAGATAAAAGTATATAGAATTATTTAGCAGGTGTTTTTTCTATTGTTTTTGCGTTAGGCTTTTTACCTGAAAGTTGACCGATAAGCTCTTCTAGTGACTCTTCGGGAAGCATACCTGCTTGTACAAATTGTACATTTCCTGTGGTATCAAGCGCAACTAAAAAAGGAATGCTTCCTCTCCATTGTGCTCTTTGTTGAATATAGTTGACTAATGCTGAAGCAGTTTCCTCTGGTATCACAATATAATTTATACCTTTTTCCTTAGCAAAGGCAGTCACTTGTGCTGTATTATACCCTTGAACTTCAATAGATATAACAGCTAGTTTATCTGCATATTTCTTTTGCAAGTTAATAAGGTGTGGAATAGAGGCTAAACATGGTGGACATTTGTGACCAAAGAATTCAAGAAAGACAACCTTTCCTTCTAGTCCTTCAATATTTAGTCCTTGTTCAGTGCCTTGCACTTTATACGTTTTACCTGTGGTGTCAGTCATAGACATAAGAGGTGAAGTAGAAGTGTTTTCAACTGCTTGAGCTGTTGTCAAGAGTGATAAAAATAGTAATGTTGATGAAAGTAAATTTCTCATTATGAGCCTTTTTTATTTTATTATACACAAATAAAGATGTAAGAATCGTGTAATGGTAAAGAAGAGATAAATTAATATGTTTCAAAGAGCATCTGGAAACAAAAAGGAGGAAAATATTTTAAAAGGAGACCTAAAATAGTTTAAAAGGGAGGGGAAATTTTAGGTGTCCCAGATGCTCTTGTATGTGTATTATAAGTTATCAAGGTTAACCGTATGCAAATAAAGGCTTGTGTTGTATAATGAGGTAATTTATTAAAGGATATTTTAAATGATAAAACAATTTTTATTGATGGGTTTACTTATGTCTAGCTTGTCTGCACAAACGCTAGAAAAGCAAATAGGGCAGATGTTGATGATAGGGTTTCATGGTACAACAGCTACAGCAGATACGAAAATATGTAAAGATATAAAAAAATACAATGTTGGAGCCGTGATACTTTTTGATTATAATCCAGTGAATAAAAATAAGCCTAAAAATATTGCAACTAAAAAACAACTAGCAAAACTTACAAAACAGCTACAAGCTTGTTCGACTGATGGTAAGTTACTTATAGCTGTTGATCAAGAAGGGGGGAAGGTACAAAGATTAAAAAGTAAATATGGCTTTTATGGTAAGTTCCCTAAGGCATCAGATGTAGTTAAAATGGATCAAAGCCAAATTGAAAGTACCTATAGAAAGATGAGTAAAGAGTTAAAATCTGTAGGAATAAACTATGACCTGGCACCTGTGGTTGATTTGGATATCAATAAGAAAAACCATGTGATACATGGTTTAGGACGTTCTTTTGGTAAAAGTCCTAAACTTGTTGCAAAGTATGCAAGTACATTTATAGATGCGATGCACAGCAATGGTGTCCTCACTTCTCTAAAACATTTTCCAGGACATGGTTCTTCTGTGGGGGATACACATAAAGGTTTTGTAGATGTGACGCACCTTTGGAAAGAAGTAGAATTAGAACCTTATCATTTACTCAAAGATAAAGCAGATACTGTCATGGTGGCCCATGTTTTTAACAAAAAATTAGATAAAAAATATCCTGCAAGTCTTTCTTATAAAACGATTACAAAAATGCTACGTTGGAAACTTGGGTACCATGGTGTTGTGATTACTGATGATTTACAAATGGGTGCAATTTCTAAGAAATATGGACTCAGAAATACATTAAAGTTGGCGATTAATGCAGGAGATGACATACTGCTTATAGGAAATCAACTTGATCCTAGACAGGTAAAAAGTACAAAGAAGCTAGTCAATACGATACGTTCTTTGGTAAAAATGGGTGAAATTAAAGTAGAGAGTATCAATAAGGCTTATGCACGTATTCAGAAGTTAAAAGAAAAATTATAAGGAGCAGTCAGTGAAAAATATTGTATGGAAACTCATCAAATATGGTCCAATTCTTTTTGGACTTTATAAAAAATTTAAACGTAAATAAAAAACTTTAATAGTTTAAGAGAGGTATCTCTCTAAAATAATTTTTGCAGCAATAGAGTCAATCTTCCCATCTTTTTTGTGTTTAAATACGCCTTGGGTGAGTTCTTTTGCTTCTATGCTTGAACTTTGTTCATCTTGGTAGTCTACAGCTATTTCTAATTTAAGCAGAGAGACAAAATGTTTAATACGTCTTTCCATCTCTTCTGAACTTGCTGCATCTTTAGGTAAACCAACGATGAGTTTTTCTATCTTCCACTCTTTAAAAAAGGCATTCACATCACGTGCCGCTTGGTTACGGTTTTTTCTTAGAATGGCATCTTGAGGGAGTACAATACTGCCATCTAAGCAAATGGCCATCCCAATACGTTTAAGTCCTACATCTATACATGCTAATTTCATCAACGAATCTCAGCAATAAAAGCATCTTTTTGGATTTTGGCTCTTACTTGTATGAGGGTAGTGGATGCTTGTGCCCTTGTCATATATGGACCGATGAGAAGCTTAGATATCTGTTTTCCATCTTTTGGAAAATGAATAATTTTATGTCTAAACCCATGACGAGTAATTTGATACACTAAAGCACTTTTAGGTTTGCCAATAAATGAGCCAACTTGTACATAAAAGTTTCCACTTGGTGATGACTGTACAATGTCTTTAATCGGTGCTTTAATAACAATGGCTTTATTTAATGTACTTATTTGAGGTTTTCTTTCTTCTAGTTTGGTACCTCTGCCTCTGGTTACTGCTTCAGGAGGTGTAACTTCTGTTGTTTTCCAAGGTGCTTGCGTTTTTGAAGCTACTCTTATTGGCACTTCTGGTAAGTAACGACGGCAGACGCGAAGTCTTTTTTTGTAGTAAGGTGAAGTAAAAAGGTTGGAGTAGACAACTTCGTTTTTGACAGTACTCGCATGTGTAAACCAACCATCTCCTAAGTACATGCCTACATGGGTGATTTTTCTAGAACTTCTTTTGTTGGTGGCAAAGAAAATAAGGTCACCATATTGTAATTCATTTGCAGAAATACGTTTACCAACCTTAGCTTGATTTCTAGCTACACGTGGGATATTTATCCCCATACTTCCATACATATAGTAAGTGAAACCAGAACAGTCAAAATTATTTGGACCTTCTTCTGCCCAAACATAGGGACTACCTTGAAGTTTTTTGACCATTCTTCCTAAGTTTTTTTTACTAGGTTTATATTTTATTTTTGGTTTAGTGATTTTATAGTTTGGATGTCTTGGATGGGCTGAAGGTTTTTTCTGGCTACAGGAGTTCCACATAAATAGCATAAAAAAAGAGATGAGAATAAAGGTTTGTTTTTTCATAAAGGTATTATAGGAAAATGCCTTTAATATTGCCTTTATGAAGAGCTATTTTCTATGGTACAGCTTTTCTCGGTAACTTCATACCTCTCTTCCAAGGTGTAGTATAGCGTTTATCAACAATTTTCATTTTTTTAAGCGGTACATCACAAGACATATATCGTGAACGTTCATCTTCACTAAGGTAACGTCTACAGAGTTTCATACGCTTAACATACTTTGGTTCTTTTGCAAAATGAGAAATGGTTACTTTCCTATCACTACTGCTCGCATGTGCAAACCAACCTTCTCCTAAGTAGATACCGACATGATTGATACGTCTACTACGTTTGTTGGTAGAACCGAAAAAGATAAGATCTCCATAGTGTAAGTTAGCAAAAGCAATACGTTTACCCATTTTAGCTTGTTCACTAGCGGTGCGTGGAATGGCTATTCCCATTTTTCCATAGATATTATAAGTGAGTCCAGAACAATCAAAGGCATCGGGACCTTCTTCTGCCCATACATAAGGTTTTCCAAGATAGCTAAGTAAAAGTTCTTGAATATTTTTGCGATTGGGTTTACAGGTAATTTCAGGCTTGATAATGCTGTAGTTAGGGTAGTGGTAAGGTTTTTTCACTATTTTCTGTGAACATCCAGTGATCAGAAATAGTATTGAAGTGAGTATCAAGATATATTTCATCTACATAGTGTCCTTTTAAAGTATGAGCATCGCATCACCATAAGAGAAAAATCTATATTTTTTCTCGATGGCTTCTTTATATAAGTCTAACGTTTTTTCTCTTCCTATAAAGGATGAAACGAGCATAATGAGTGTACTTTTTGGTAAATGAAAATTAGTGAGTAGATGGGTGACTCTCTGAGGAGGATTGGCTGGATTTAAAAAGAGGTCACATTCACCCTCCGTCTTGTCTGTTCGTACATAATATTCTAATGTTCTAGTGACAGTTGTCCCTATGGCTAAGATAGGGGTATGTGTATTTAAAATTTTTGCCGAATTTTTAGGTATATCAAAATACTCAGAGTGCATGGGGTGGTTTAGTATCTCTTCTGCATCCACAGGTTTAAACGTACCTGCACCCACATGTAAGGTTACTGTGTGTGTGTTATGTCTTTTCTCTAGTGCTTCAAAAAGCTCAGGGGTAAAGTGCAAAGAGGCTGTAGGAGCTGCAACGGCACCTGCATGTTTAGCAAAAAGTGTTTGGTAGTCAGTTTCATCTTGTTTGTTGTCTTCTCTTTGCATATATGGAGGCAAAGGTAAGTGTCCTATGTCATCAAGTACCAATACTAAGTCTTCAAAGCGAATATTTTTGCCTTTATGACTAAAAGTCACCACACGTGAACCGTCATCGTTAAGAGAAATCACGGTTGCTTCTAAGCTATCATCAAAGCGTAATTTACTTCCAATTTGTACTTTTCCTCGTATCATGACAAGGTAGTGATGTGCATCTAGTGGTTTGTTAAAAAGAAGTTCTACTTTTCCTCCACCCTGAGCAATGCCAGACTTTGAAATGTGTGTGGGCTCTTTTTGTCCAAATATACGTGCTTTAATCACACGTGTATCATTAAGAAATACATCACACTCTTTGGGTACAAAGTCTAAAAGGTGTTGAAATGTTGAATGTGTAATAGTCTCTGTTTTTCTATCGTAAACAAGAAGTTTTGCATGATCTCTGGGATAAACGGGTGAGGTAGCTATGAACCCTTCTGGGAGTACATAGTCATAATTCTTTGTAAGTAAATCATTTGACATTATTTATTTGTCATCTTCACTTTCTTCTTCCTCTTCATCTGGCTCTTCGACGTAAGGATTGACAGCTTTTACAATGAGTATAGAAATTCCATAAAGCAAAATGAGTGGTGCTGCCATAAGAAGCTGTGTCAGTACATCAGGAGGCGTAAGAAGAGCAGCTACAACAAAGATGATAAGTACCGCATAACGGAAAAAATCTTTTAACGTTTTATCTGTCACAAGTCCAAGTAGTGCTAAAAAGTAGGCAAAGACAGGAAGTTCAAAAGCAATCCCAAAGCCCATCATAATTTTAGTAAAGAACCCTACATAGTCCTCTATATTGATAAGAGGAGTATAGAGAAATGAACCAAAAGTGATGAGAAACTGAAAACCAAAAGGAGTGACAATATAGTAGGCAAACATCACACCAATAAAGAACATGACAGAACCACCTATAACAAAAGGCAGTACCATTTTCTTTTCATTATTGTATAACCCTGGGGCAATAAAAAGCCAAATTTGGTAGAGTATAAAAGGTAAAGAACCTAGTAGCCCTGCAAAAAATGAAACTTTAAGTGCTACGAAAAATGCACCACCTACTTGGTGTGTAGTAACCATGCCATCGGCTGCTTTTTTTGAGAGACTTGCTACTTGCGCTAAAGCTTCATTGAGAGGAGCAGTAATCCATTCGAGTATGGCTTCATGAAAAGTAAAAGCAACAATAAATGCGATAAAGACAGAAAGCACAGAAAGTCCAAGTCTTTTACGGAGTTCAACAAGGTGTGGTCTTAAATCTTCAAACATTAGGCATCACTCTTTTTATCATTTTTTGGTTCTTTATTTTTTGTTATTTTTTGTTTCTTTGGTTTTTTCTTAAATGTGACTGTTTCATTTTTGGGCTCAATTTGTGTCGTAATTTCTTCACTCTTGGGTGAAGATACTTCTCTTGGTGCCTCAGCATATGCATCTTTAGATTTTTTAGTTTGGCTTACAGGAAACTCAGCAGAAGGTGCTTCATCATAACTGACATCACCCAAATCTTCTAAAGAGAGATTTTTAAATTCTTTTAACTCTTCTGTGGCATCATTGAGTTGCTTTTTGTAGTTCAGTGCTTCTTCTTTAAGGTCTGCTATTTTCATCTCTTCTTCTAAAGAGTTTTTGGCATCACCAATAGTCTTTTTAACACCCTTTATAAACTTAGCCATCTCTACAAGTGCACTAGGAAGTTTGTCCGGTCCTAAAAAGAGTATAGCAATAACAGCAATGAGAAGTAATTCGGTAAAGCCGATTCCAAACATAGGGTACCTTAGATTTTTTATTGTTGTATTTTAACAGATTATCCTAAAATGTAGAGAGAAAGTTCATCGGAGAGGAAGAAATTATCATTATAGTAGTGTGTGTTGTTACTTCTTAGTTTCTTTTCTTCACAAAGTAGGTTAGCTTTTTCTTGCATAATAGCATTAAGTGAATTTTTTTCTATACCAATATCTGAACGCAGTCCTAAAAATATCTTTTCAGTAAGTAACTCCTCTTTTGTGAGTATTTCTTCTGTGATATTGATGGGGTTTTCTATGTAAGACTCAATGCCAGAACTCGGGTAAAAACGTTTATCTTTTAAAAAACCAACTGCCCCTGCTCCAGCACCTATGTAGTCTTTTATCTCCCAGTACCCTTTGTTATGCTTACTTTGGTAACTTCCAAAGTTAGAGATTTCATAGGCTTTAAAGCCTCGTTTTTCTATCTGTTCTGTGACAAAAAAGGCAAGGTTTTCATCTTCTTGACGTACTTCTGGTGTGGCTGAAAACTTGGTGCCGTCTTCTATGGTAAGTTCATACGCTGAGATGTGGTCTATAGGGAGGGTAAATGCAGTCTCTATATCCTTTAAAATAAGTGCCTCTGTATCACCTTGATAGTTATAAATCAAGTCTAAAGAAATGTGTTGGAAGCCAAGTGTATTTGCATAGGCAATGGCATCTTTAGCTTGTTGCGGATTGTGTGCTCTGTTGAGTAGTTTGAGTTTATCTGCATCAAAGCTCTGTACGCCAAAACTCACACGGTTAACACCAAGGCTTTTCATCCCTTTTAGCCATGTTTCAGTTGCAGAATTAGGGTTTGCTTCTGTGGTGATTTCTGCATCTTTTTGAAGATAAGGTTTAAGTAATTCAAATATGGGGGCATAGAGTTCAGGTGCAACGGTTGAGGGTGTTCCTCCTCCTATAAAGAGCGTTTCTATACTGTTTTCTTTTGCTTGAAAACGTTTGAGTTCAAAATCTAGTTGTCTCTCTAAAGCTTTCATATACGCTTCACGGGTATCAAACTTATCTACATAGGTATTGAAAGAACAATAGTGACACTTTGAGTCACAGTAGGGGATGTGAATATACACTAGCAAATTAAACGCCTTATAATCCTGTTTTAGATAAAATAATATCAGAAAAAGAAGTGACTTCTGTTGAAGTTCTTTATGCAAATTAAATATAAGAGTTGACATTATGCAGAAACAAAAGACATATCGTCCGAACGTCGCAGCCGTCATACTCTCTTCCAATTATCCAGATAAGTGTGAATTTTTTGTGGCACACCGAAGTGATATAAAAAATGCGTGGCAATTCCCTCAGGGGGGCATCGATGAAGGTGAAACACCTAGAGAAGCCTTAAAACGGGAATTGCTAGAAGAGATAGGTTGTGATAACGTTGAGGTTTTAGGGGAATATCCTGAATGGATTTCGTATGACTTTCCCAAAGTTTCACGAGGGAAAACATATCCTTTTGATGGGCAGACCCAAAAGTATTTTTTGGTACGTCTTAAAGAGGGTGCCGAAATAGATTTACAAGCCTATGACATACCAGAGTTTAAAGAGTATGACTTTGTGTGTTATGAAGATTTGTTAAAAAAAGTGACGTATTTTAAACGTCCTGTTTACAGAAGAGTAATAGATTATTTTATTAAAGAGGGTTTGATATAGATGTTAGTGGTACATAAGTATGGGGGTACAAGTGTTGGAGACTTGGACCGTATTGAAAATGTGGCAAAAAGAGTAGCCAAAGTAAGAGAATTAGGTGATGATATTGTAGTTGTTGTCTCAGCCATGTCTGGTGAGACAAATAAACTCATAGGGTATGCTGAGCATTTTACTTCTACACCAGCCAAAAAAGAGATGGATATGCTTCTTTCTTCTGGAGAACGTGTAACCGCAGCACTTCTTTCTATTGCACTGCAGTCAAAAGGGTTTGATGCAGTCGCTATGACAGGACGACAAGCAGGGATAGTTACAGATGATACACACACTTATGCGCGTATAGAAAGCATAGACCCAACAGCAATGCATAATGCCATCTCAAATGGTAAAATTATCATTGTGGCAGGTTTCCAAGGTATCAATAAAGATGGTTCCGTTACTACACTAGGGCGTGGGGGTTCTGACCTCTCTGCTGTTGCTCTTGCTGGTGCACTTAAAGCTGACCAGTGTGAGATTTATTCAGATGTTGATGGCATCTATACTACAGACCCACGCATAGAACCCAATGCAAAGAAGTTAGACACTATCAGCTATGATGAGATGTTAGAACTTTCTTCACTTGGTGCAAAAGTATTGCAAAATCGTTCAGTAGAGTTGGCTAAAAAGTTAAATGTTAGACTCTATGCAAAGAGTAGTTTTTCAGATAATGAAGGTACGTTAATCACAGAGGAGAGTAACAATATGGAAGAAGTATTAGTATCTGGTGTTGTACTAGATAAAAACCAAGCAAGAGTAACACTAAGAGGTGTTTCGGACAGACCAGGGATAGCTGCAGAGATTTTTACAAAACTTGCAAGTGAAAATATTAATGTAGATATGATTATCCAAAATATGGGGACAGATGGTTCAACTAACCTAGGCTTTACCGTCCCTCAGTCAGAGCATGACAATGCAAAAAAAGTGATGGCAGCATTTGACCATGACATTGAAGGTATGGATTTTGATGAGCATGTATGTAAAGTCTCAGTGGTTGGTGTAGGTATGAAGTCTCACTCAGGTGTGGCAGCTACGGCATTTACTGTGCTTGCGAAAAACAACATTAACATACAGATGATATCTACTTCAGAGATAAAAGTTTCTATGGTCATAGACGAAAAGTATGGTGAACTGGCTATTCGCACACTCCATGAAGCATACGAGTTAGATAAATAATGCAACAACTACTCAAATGGACACTTGACACCATACGTGAAGAAGAGTCGTGTTTTTCATGGATGGAAGAGTGTCGTTATGAGTGGGCACCCTTAGTAAAGTCTGCTGTTTCTCAAAGTATTGAAGGTAAAACGGTACTTATTGTGACAGATGAATCACGTAAATGGTTTGGTAAATACATTTTAAATAGTGTAAATGATTTGTCTAAAAACAGACCACTCTTACCTTTTTATCAACTCACAGATTGTTTTCCTAACTTACAAAGTATCCATAACACACAAGAGTTACAACTTCTTGAAGATATGCTAGATATTTCGTACCCTAATGGATATTATTTCTGGTACATAGGTAAAGGGGATCACCCTTATACGAAACTCGCATACAGAAATGATGATAGTTTTTTATGGATACTCGATGAAGAGGTACAAAACTCTTTTACCCTTCGTTCTTCAGATACGCTTTTAGACATGAAATTTTTACAACTTTTTAAACTTTTTGATGCCACCCTCTCTGCCGCACTGTTCGGGGACTTAGATTTAGAATCATGAGTTTAATGTTACGCTCTCAAGTGATAGTTACTGCTAAGATAGAAGAAACCATAGCCACGCTTGAAGCACAAAGAAAGACAGAACGTATAGTCAAAATCCTTGAAGAAGACAAAGCTTTTGGTGTAGATGATGCCAAAGAGGTTATCGCTAAAGCTTACATGGCAAGTGAAGAGACTACTGTCATCATACTCTCTGCAAAAGTCTTTTCTCCTATCGTGCAAAATAAACTGCTCAAAGTCATAGAGGAACCCCCTAAAAATAAAGAATTTATACTCATTACCCAAAGTAAATCTACCATACTCGATACCATTCGTTCTCGTTTGCCTATTACCGTGCTTTCTGAAGATAGGGAAGAGGAAGCCTTAGGTCTTGAGTTATCTAGTCTCTCTTTATCGACTGTATATGAGTTCATACAGGAGCATAAACGCACCAATGCAAAAGAGATGACCATTATCGTAGAAGGCATTGCTAAAGAGGCTATGGTATCGGGTGGATATAACTTAGATGAGAAGACACTTTCTTTGTTTTCGGAGTGTTATGTGGCTTTAGATATGGGGTCTCCTCCACAGTTTGTGTTGAATACTTTGCTCTTAAAGTTATTGGCTCGTAAAAAAAGATAAAATAAGTTTATATCAAGGCACACATTCGTGTGATTAATGGAGGATTTGTTTATATGTATGTTTATAAATTAGGTTCAATTTCAGATAAAAAAGCTGCACTTAAAGCACTGGGTGTTGAGTCTGGTGGTGTGGGGATTATGGCTAAGAAGATGGAGTTATTGTACTTCTTCATTAAAGACTTGAAAACCCCTGCGGCAAATATACTCAAGCAAGATGCATTGAGTATTGGGGCAGAGTTGGCAGTACCGGGTGGGGTAATACTTTGTGAGAAGCCTGTGTATGACTGTATACTCATAGGTACGCGTAAACATATGGAAACGCTCTCTAAAAAAGAACTAGCACAACCTTTTGGACTCAAAAGCCTTGCCACAGAACTCAAAAAGTTTCTAGCGATTAAAAACACTCCTACCCAAATCATGGGTGTCATTAATGCCAATGATGACAGCTTTTTTGAGAGGAGTCGTTTTCAAAAAGAAGATGCCGTTGCTCAGATAAAACAGATGATAAGTGATGGTGCAGACATCATTGACATCGGTGCAGTCTCCTCACGTCCTAATGCTGAGGTGGTAAGTGAAGCTGTAGAACTCGAACGTATAAAACCTATTTGTGATGCTATAACTTCTGAAAAACTTTATGAACAAGCTATATTTTCTGTAGATAGTTACACTCCCTCGGTAGTAGAGTATGCTTTAAAGTCTGGGTTTACACTTATCAATGACATTACAGGGGCTAGTGATGAAGCCATCATCAAATTAGCTGTAGAACATGATGCCAAACTTTGCATCATGCATATGCAAGGTACCCCTCAAACCATGCAAAAAAACCCTACTTATGACGATGTCATGGTAGAGGTAAGTCAGTTTTTTGAAGAGCGTATAGCCAAGTGTGAGGCTATAGGTTTGGAAAGAAAAAATATCATCTTAGATGTAGGTATTGGTTTTGGTAAAACATTAGAACATAACATCACCCTCATTAAAAACATGGAGCACTTTAAAGTGTCTGGGTGTGAAGTCCTAGTCGGTGCTAGCCGTAAGTCTATGATAGACAAGATACTACCTACACCTGTAGAAGAGCGTTTAGCAGGGACACTTGCCATTCACCTTAAAGCAGTGGAAAATGGAGCAAGTATTATACGTTGTCATGATGTGAAAGAGCATCTGCAAGCATTGGCTGTAGCTGAAGCATTGAATGCATAGATGCGTAAAATAAAATGGATATTTCTACTTTTTATAGTAGGGATGGTGGCTCTATATAGTATAGATAGGTACATCGTTAAAGTGGGTAGTCATATGTACAGTAGTACAAAAGAAGTACCTCAAAAAAAAGCAGCACTTTTATTAGGTACAGCCAAATATATGAGAGGTGGAGGTAAAAACTACTTCTATACCTACCGCATACGTGCAGCAGTCGCACTTTGGAAAGCTGGCAAGGTCAAAGCCATCGTAGTATCAGGAGACAATGGCACCAAATACTATGATGAGACTACCACTATGTATGATGACTTAGTCAAGGCTGGCATCCCTGCAAAGTACATCACTAAAGACTATGCAGGCTTTAGAACCTTAGATTCCGTGGTACGTGCTGAAGCGATTTTTGACCTAAAAGACTATATAATCATCTCACAAAAGTTCCACCTAGAACGTGCACTGTTTATAGCCAAAGCCAAAGGGCAGAAAGCCATAGGTTTTGTGGCAAAAGACATCCCTGGTACAGCAGCTGCG
>Ga0256827_10000561_pt1 | contig 23117 bp, 19 predicted proteins | sample CV84metaG_FD_185977 | JGI IMG/M metagenome (GOLD analysis project Ga0256827, IMG submission 185977) | Hydrothermal vent microbial communities from East Pacific Rise, Pacific Ocean - CV84 | ecosystem: Environmental > Aquatic > Marine > Hydrothermal vents | place: Pacific Ocean: East Pacific Rise...
ACACTTGACGTATGCCAGGATTTTTGTCGGCTGTAGCAAAGGCTTTGGCTACTTTTAGACCATAGAGTAGGTTTTTTAGAACCTCACTTGTGGTTGTTACCTTGGGTTCGTTGGTTAGCTCTACATCAGTAAAGTGTTCAGCATCTGTTCCCCCTAAATCATCTATGACAAAGAAGTTGGCTGTATGTTCACTGTTTATCTGATTTTCATCTGTTGTAGGAAAAATTTTTCCTGCCAATCCAAAGGCTCGTATCTCTCCTCGTTTGGTTTTAGACATAGCAGAAGAGGCTCTGGCGATAATGAGTGCTTCTGTGCTGTTTTTAAAGTATCCACTGTAAGGGTTTTCTTGATTGATTTCCCATTTCCCTTTTAGACAGATACCATTGGGGTGAGCCAACTTTTCAAAAGGCTCTAAAATATCGGCTCTTTCTACTAAAGTACGTTTCGCATCAGATAAAATAATATTTTTAGAAAAAGTAAAAAGTTTTCCAAAAGAGATGGTGTTTTTGGGGAGGGTGCTAAGAGGGTCTGAAGTGACTTCACTCCAAACATCTTGAAAACTATGTTTGACTAAAGGGGTTTGATTGTTGTTTTCCATACTAAGCTCTTTTGAGCATCCGTTAAATTGTAAGAGTATAAAAATTATTAATAATCGTTTCATAAGTGACTCCATTTGACCACCTATTTGAGTGGTCTTATAGTTTTAGTGTAGCCAAATAGAGCTTGTTATCGGCTTCGCCGTCTTGGTTTCTTTTCCCCACCCTCTTTTGCTCCGTAGCCACCATTTCTAGCACCACGGTTGTTGCTTCTGCTTCCTCTTCGACCTTTGGTAAAACAACTGTCACAAACAGAGAAACGGTAGGTGAAGTCTAAGCTTTTTCCACAACGGTTACATTTTTTGACAAAGTTACCTTGTTTTAAAGAGGCTTCGATGAAACTGTTGAGTCGTACTCTGGCTTGTAATGCTTTTTCCACTTGTGGAAAGAGTTCTCCAAATTTAAAAGAGAGCCATAAGTAAAGAGAGATTTCACGTACACGGTCTTCTGCATTGAGCATCATCTCATTGGTTTGTGCAAACTTAGGTAGGTCTCTTGGTGGGATGTACTCTACACTGAGTCCTGCTTCTATCTGTTTTATATATCGGTGAAATACCGACTCAATATAAGGGGAGGAGATAGAAGCAGGGGCACAGGCTAAGTGGAAACGGGTTTTTAAGTCAAGTCGGTATTCATCTACGATGGCTGAAATCTCTAACATAGAGTCGATGTTTGCAGCGACAAAAGGACCTTCAAACTCCATGTTTTCTGCAAAGAAGTTTAAAATGGTTGAGAGGTTTTCGGTCTCCAAAATCTCACCAATGAGCATCACATGTTCTAAACTTGCCATGACTGAAAAAGGGAGTTCTAGTTTTGGTAGAGGTTGGTAAAATTTAGAGCTAATGGTCTCTAAACATTTGTCATCTAACGCACCGATGTAACCCACCTCTTCTAAACCATAACGTCCAGCTCTACCTGAAATCTGTGCCACTTCGGTAGGTAATAACTCTCGTCTTCTAAGCCCATCAAACTTGTTGTCTTTTGAGAAGAGGAGGGTTTTAATGGGTAAGTTAAGACCCATGGCGATGGCATCGGTTGCGATGAGTATTTGAGATTGCCCTTCTCTAAAACGTCGTGCCTCTTCCCGTCTGACTTCAGGGGAGAGGTTTCCATACACCACAGAGACCTCATAACGTTGTGAAAGTTGTTGGCGTAGACCTAAAACATCACGTCGTGAAAATGCTACCACGGCTGTACCAGCTTCTATCTGTTTAATGGGGGTAGGGTATTGAAGAAGTTTGAGTTCATTTTTACGTTCAAAGTGGTGTACGGTTAAGGGTTCTTCTAAGTATTCACAAAGTTCTGTGACAGCTTCTAAGGCATCAGGTGAACCTGTGAGTATCACTTTTTTAGCAGGAACACCTATGAGTGCATTTGCCCATGCCCAACCACGGTCACGGTCGTTTATCATCTGTATCTCATCTATAACACAGACATCAACATCAACCGAAGCGTTCATCATCTCTATGGTTGAACTGATGTGTGTTGACTCCTCATCTATAATCTCCTCTTCCCCTGTAATGAGTGAAACACCCACATTTTTAGCTTTTAGGTTTTCATAACCCTCTAAAGCCAAAAGACGTAGAGGGGCTAGGTAGTAACCTGTGTCTGCTTTTTCTAAAGCTTGAAGTGCCTCGTAAGTTTTACCTGAGTTGGTTGGTCCGACATGGAAGAAGATTTCACGTTTAAGTAATCTTGCAAGGGGGAAAAGGTTTTTGAAGTCTCGAATGGTTTTTGCCAACAACTCCTCTTTCCTTTTTTTCTCTTTTAAAGGGCGAATATGCTCCATAAAATGGTAAACAATTCGACGTTTAACTTTCTCTTTGATTTTCAAGGTGAGAGCAGAGGAGACTTGTGGTTCTATAAATTGTAAAATGTATTTTTGTATCACCTTGTCTTCTAGTTCTAAACCATCTGCGAGTCCATAGAGTTCATCTTCTATATCCTGAATCGTATGGTTAAAGTCTATTTTCATCTCATCTTTAATTTGTGAAATATCTTTCTCTATCGGCAGTTGTTCTTGTTGCCAGATATGACGATAAACAAATCCTCTACCATACGTTGCAAAGGCTGTATAGGGTAGCTCTTTGCCATAGAGTTGATAGTTTTTATCTTTTGCCACCACAATGTTGTTCCCTTGCATGGTGACACGGTAGTCGGGGTCAATAAGTAGGATAATCTCTTTAATAATAGTTAAAGGGATATCTATCTCATAAAAGGAGTCTTCTGGAGGCATAGAGCGTATCAGTTTAATTATTTCACTTTCAGAAAGATATTTATGTTCATCTTTTAAAGAGCTTAGAAAATCTTTTACCTCCTCTTTTTTTCTTGCAATAGAGCTATCTTTTAAATCTTCTAAATTGTTTTTTATAAAATCATCATCATCATTTAAAAGCAAGTTATTTTCTATGCTATCGGTTGTGGTGAGCAGAGATTTATAAAAAGTTTCTTCATTCATTGCAAACTCATAAGAGTGGTAAAATTCCATCTCTGAGAGGGTATTGAACTCTACATCAACCTTTTTTTCCCATAAATCCATCCGTTTTTGTTGACGGAGGTAGTTTAGTTTGTTGGCAATTTTATCTTCACTTATTTTGTTAAACTTGGTATCGATAAAAGCCGAAAGTATAAGTTGCTCCTCCTCTTTGGTATGTTTGTGTTCATCAAGTAAGGAGACAATATGGGTTACTTTGTCATGTTCATCCGATTTTGCAACTTTGACATTCATTTGGTCAAGGTAATTAACCACTGTAAGTCTAAAACTTGTGTTGCCCTCTGACCATGCTTGACGTAAGGCACGAACCATCTCTTTTCTGACGAGCATGGCGACCTTTAGGTCAAGTAGCATGGTAAGTTCAACAAGGACATCTTCACTTAAATGTTTAATCCCCTCATCAAATGGCTCTCCATCCATCATCTCTTTTATCTTGTTGTTTATTTTAATTGTTTGTTTTTTCTTTTTCTTTGCCATTCTTTATAATCTTTTTTAAATTTTTTTATTATAACATTATATAAGCAGAAAATGACTGCTTATATTTAGAGTCGTTTTATCGTTTATCCCAACCGACCATACCCCATGACTCTAAATCATCTTGAAGGGTTTTCATACCTCTCTCTTTCTTATGACAAGCAAAACAAGCATTGGTTTCATGAGGCATTTTATATTTAATGGTTTCGTTGGGTGTAACAAAGCCAAAAAGGTGTGTTCTTACGGTTAATGGTGATTTTCCTGTATGTTTACCCACTTTTGGCATGTGACATTCAACACAGAGTGAACCTTTTGAGTCTGCTTTGTGATGTGTGTGTTTCTCTAATGAATCCTGATGAGGTCCAATCATAGAGCCAAAGGTATGACATTTCATACAGAGCTTATTGCCTCTATTTTTCTCTGCTGTAGGTTCTAAAGAGTGAGGGTTATGACAGTTGATACAGGTGATGCCATGTTTCCCCTTGATAGAGTGTACAAACTCATTCCCTTGGGTACGATTTTTCTTTCCCATACCATTGGCATAAAACTCTTTTGTCTCATGACCCATAGTAAATGGAGCAGGGAGCTTGTAATGTGCTAAGGATTTTCCAGCTTCATATCCAAAAGGATAATCTTTTGCATCTCCAAAAATTTCACTCATGTTAACATCTTCTAGTCGTTTATCACGATTTCGCATGTGACATTGTAAACAAACTTCATTTTGACGAACAGGATCAGAAAGAGAGGCTTTATAAATGGCTGATTTAGGGTTCTCTATATGGTTTGAGGCTGGTCCATGACAGGCTTCACAAGAGATTCCTGTGTCAACTCTTTTTTCTCTAGACATAAATCCTGTAAAGTGGCAACCATCACAAGCTTTTGAGGTAGGAAGCTCATTGTTGTCATGAGGGTAGGCATCTTTGTACCAATATTTCCAAGGTTTAAACCCTTGCCATTTTCCTGTTTGAACATTCCATTGGTAATTTCCTAAAACATAGTCTTCTGTTCCATTGATATCTTTTCTTAACATATAACGTTGTTTAAACTTTCCCCCTACCGTATAGATGGCATCTTTAAGTGTAAAATTTGCATTGGCAGGGAGTTTTGAAAAGTCTGCTACCACAACGGAAGGGTCTTTGTGTGGGTCTTGAATCATTTTGGGGTGTCTGGAGTGTTCCCATAAGGAATGGTTTTCTTTATGACACTCTTGACATTTTGTTGCACCTACAAAGTGTGCTTTCTTTTGTTCTTTGGGTTGAAGGTCAGTGGTTGTTCCTATATGCGTTTGTGTGAGTTGTTTATAGAAAGGATATACTTTGTGAAGATTTAAATAAGAAAAGTAAAGAGCAATTACGAATACAATAATGGTCAGGGAAGAGAGAATTTTTTTCAACTTTGAGTCTTTGTGTTTGAATTTTTAGCATAATAGCATATTTATAACAGTTTTTTAAGTATATTTGAGATAAAATCGCGTTTCAAATTAATGCGCAGATGTTAAAAGCTGGGTAAATACTAATAAGGATGGTTATCAGTTATGAAAAGAACGTTTCAACCACATAACACACCAAGAAAAAGAACTCACGGATTTAGAACAAGAATGAAAACTAAAAACGGACGTAAAGTTATTTCTGCTAGAAGAGCAAAAGGTAGAAAAAGATTAGCAGTTTAAAACATTTTAGTAGTGTTAAAACTACTAAAGAGTTCAATAGGGTTTATAAAAACTCTAAAACTATACATACTTCAGAATTTGTACTCTTTTATCAGGCATCGTCTGAAGAGTATAAGTTTGGGATTGTTGCCAGTAAAAAAGTTGGTAATGCAGTCCACCGTAACCGAGCCAAACGACTTCTTCGTGCTCATTTTTTAAATTCCCTTGAAAACCTTAAATCTGGTACTTATATCTTAGTTGCCAAGCCTAACCTAGTCACAAGTGAGTACAATAAAACCACCAAAACGTTTTTTAATGCATTAAAGCGTTTAAAAGCCTTAAAACAATGATATTTTTAAACACTTTTTGATATAATCGAAAGATAATTTTAAATATAATTCTTAAAATATTAATATAATTTAACATATTAAGCAAATTTTTAATATATAAGAATAAAAAGGCAATTTATAGTGGAACAACAAAACGACCTTCAAAAACGATTACTCCTTGCTTTAGTACTTTCATTTTTAGTATTTATCGCATTTGATTTATTTATGCCAAAGACGGCACGGAATATAGATCAGAATAAAACAGAAGTAAAACAGCAACAACAGACACCTAATGTGACAAACGGTACAACTTCAAATGTACAAACTATTCAACCATCAGAAAACTCTGCTCCTGTCACAACCATTAAAGCATTAACAACAGTTAGTTCTGATAATTTTGTTTATAGTATTGATAATCTTGGGCGAATTGCACAGGTTAAAATGTTGGAGAAAAAGTACGAGTATGAGGGAAAAAAACTCGACCTTTTAAATCCAGCATGGGTTAAACCTTTAGAGATTCGTTTTGCAGATGCAACATTGAATGCTGAGGCACTTAAAACTCCTTATACAGCATCGGTAGAAGCTATTGATTTAAATAGTAATGTAAATAAATTGATTTTGACTCAAAAATTGAGTTCTACAACAGTAACAAAAGAGTTAACTTTTTATAAAGATGGACATTATGACATTAATATTAATCTTAGTACTCCCCAACAGTATTTTCTAACAACAGGGCAACGACCATCAGCTGATCATACTCGTTATATGGTTGTTCAAGGTGCATTGGTTAAAAAAACAGATGGAACAATAGAGGTTATAGAAGATGGTGACTCTGAAGGATCATTAAATATTCCAAATGCAGAGTTTGCTACAGCCTTTGATAGATATTTTGCATCTATTCTATATAATTTTGATAAACCATTGCATGTTTCAACTTTAACAATAGATGAAGAGAATGCTTTGATATTTATTCAAGGTGAGTCTTCCTTTTCTTTACATGGATACCTTGGTCCAAAAGAGTCTGAAGTATTAAAAAACATTAATCCAAAATTGACAGATGCTATTGAGTATGGTTGGTTTACATTTATCTCTAAGCCTCTCTTTAAAGTCTTAGAATGGTTTCATGGTCTTGTTGGTAACTGGGGTTGGGCAATTGTACTTGTGACACTTTCACTTAAATTGATTTTATTTCCGTTATCATATAAGGGTATGATGTCGATGCAAAAACTTAAAGATCTTGCACCAAAAATGAAAGAGATTAAAGAGAAGTATGGGAAAGACCCACAAAAAATGAATGCTCAAATGATGGAGTTATATAAGAAGCATGGTGCTAACCCAATGGGTGGTTGTTTACCAATGTTGCTTCAAATTCCAATCTTCTTTGCTATTTATAGAGTTTTGCTCAATGCAGTAGAGCTTCAAGGTGCTGAATGGATGTTATGGATTACTGATCTTTCATTAAAAGACCCCTTCTTTGTTTTACCTCTACTGATGGGTGTATCTATGTGGTATCAGCAAAGAATTACACCCAATACTATGACAGACCCAATGCAACAGAAAATTTTTCAATGGCTACCAGCTGTTATGACAGTATTCTTTATTTCGTTCCCAGCAGGTTTAGTACTTTACTGGTTAGTGAATAATATCTTTACCATTGCACAACAATTTGTTATCAACAACGCATATGAAAAACAAAAAGCTACAGCTGTAGCATTAAAAAAATAAATATAAAGGGAGACAGGAGCGTGGAAATGAAAAGAATTGAAGCTGATACATTAGAAGAAGCCTACAGCAAGGCAGCCAAAGCGCTAGCATGTTCAGTAACAGAGATAAATTATGAAATAGTACAACATCCAAGCGTTGGGGTGATGGGACTATTTAAAAAGAGTGCAATTATTATTGCTGTAAAAAAGATTACTAAGGGTGAGAATCTTAATAAAGAAAAAGTTATAACCCCTAAATCTATAGAAGTTACACCGACTATAGATGAAGAGGAAAATCAAGAAAAGGTTCTTGAATCTAATGATTCAATATCTACTGAAGGAAATAGCAGTAAGATTGATAATGTAGAAAGTTTATTACAAGAAAAAGATGAAATTATAGATAATTTTTTTACCGAAGATCGGAAAAAAATTGAACCTAAAAAAGTAAGTACAAAAAAGCCTAAAGTAGAGAAAGTTCTTCCTAAAGAGGATAATTTAGAAGAGAGTTCTAGCGATTTAGAGTTTGATGATGATAGAGAAAAACCTGAAAATAGAAAGATGTCTCTTGAAATAGAAGAGAAGATTCAAAAGCTTATGAGTGTAGCATGTTTTGAGATAGATACAGTGGAAGTAGATGTATTTAATGGAATTGCTCATATCTTTGTTGATGGTGAAGATGCAGCTCTTTTAATTGGTAAGGAGGGGTATCGTTATAATGCACTCTCTTATATGCTGTTTAACTGGATTAATGCTCATTATAATCTTTATATCAAATTGGAAATTGCTGAGTTTATTCAGGCTCAAGAGGAGATGATAGAGAATTATCTTAAACCGATTGCAGAACATATTATTGAACATGGAAAAGGTAAAACAAAACCTTTAGATGGTATTTTGGTGCAAATTGCCTTGGAAAAACTTCGTGCGATGTTCCCAAATAAGTATATTGCTATTAAAACAGGTAAAGATGGTAAAAAGTTTATTATCATAAACAATTTTAATAGTAAAAAACACGTTTAGTCTGTTATGTCTAATTCAACCATAGCAGCTATTGCTACGGCAACAGGTATATCTTCTATATCTATTATTCGAGTAAGTGGCGACTTAGCCCTTACTCTTGCTAAAAAAATTTCTAAAAAAGAAAATATAGAACTTCGTTATGCTCATTTAACCTCTCTTTATAACAAAGAAAATCATCTGATTGACCATGCTATTCTTATCTATTTTAAAAATCCACATTCCTTTACAGGGGAAGATATTGTAGAGTTTCAGTGTCATGGGGGGATGATAGTGGCACAAGAGATTTTAGAAACACTTTTGGCTCATGGGGCTGTACTTGCTGAACCAGGGGAGTTTTCAAAACGGGCTTTTTTAAATGGAAAAATAGATTTAACCAAAGCAGAAGCGATTGCAAAACTAATAGAAGCAAAATCGGTAGATGCAGCCAAAATTTTAGCAAAACAGTTAAAAGGTGATTTAAAAAACTTTATTGATGAAAGTAGGGAGGCGATGCTTCGTGCTACTGCTTATTCTGAAGTGATGATTGACTATGCTGAAGAGGATATACCTGAGGATATTTTAAATAATATTGTCACTCAGTTAGATGCTTTGGTTTTGAAAATAGAAAAGATAGTTGATGCAAGTCATAGAAGAAAAGGGTTGATAGAGGGTTTTAGGGTTGCCATTATAGGTAAACCAAATGTGGGTAAGAGTTCTTTACTTAATGGGCTTCTCTCTTATGAACGTGCTATTGTTAGTGATATCGCAGGGACAACCCGTGATACGATAGAGGAGCAGGTGAGAATTGGTTCACATATTATTCGACTGATAGATACAGCAGGGATTCGTGATGCACGTGATAATATAGAAAAAATAGGGGTAGAACGCTCTTTGGCATCGGTAGAGGATGCTGATGTTGTGATTGCTTTGTTTGATGCAAGTAGAGTGTTTGATGATGAAGATAACAAAATAGTTAAAATTTTAGATACTTTAGAAAATAAAGTAGTAATTGTTGCAGTCAATAAATCTGATTTAGAAAAAAAATTAGATTTAAACAAGCTTCAGAAGTACAACCCTTTAGGGGTGAGTGCAAAATATAACTTTAAAGAGTTGACCAAAAATTTACAGAGCTATTTTGATTCAATTGGACAAGATGAAGAGTTAATGTTGATTTCTACACGTCAAATTGAAGCTGTAGAAAAGACACGAAAATCTATATTAGAGGCTAAAATTCCTCTCCTTTCAGGAGAGTTGGAATTCTTTTCTTATCACTTACAAGATGCCATTACAGCATTGAGTTCTATTTCAAAACCTTATGATTCTGAAGAAATTTTAGATAAAATGTTTGGAGAGTTTTGTCTAGGAAAATAATTATCAACAAAGGAATTTCATGTTTAATCAACAAATAAAGTATACATTACTAGGATTAACGGTTTTAAGTTTATCTGCTTGTAATCAACGAACCATCATTCTTCAACCAGGGGTAAACACCCAACCTCAACAAGAAACCCAACGAACTTATAGGGTAGATAGACCCATTATTCAAGAAGAGATTTTAATTACACAAGAACCAGAGGTTGTCAAAGTACCTGAAGTTAAAAAAGCTCCTGTCATTAAAAAAGAACCAGAGGTTAATGCTAATAGAAGAGTTGTTGTTCCTCAAAATAATCCATCATTAGGGACAACTGAAACAGTAATTTCGGTAGAAGATCCAACCGCTCAGTTAGAAGAACCTATGACTCCTGTAAATATGGGGAAAATGGAAAGAATAGATTTCCCTATAGATGAATATAATCAGATTAAAAAAATAGGTAGAAGCACAGTTAAGGGCTCAATTTATGTAGAAAACAGCCACAATAGCCAAAAAATTATGGGACAGAATGTAAAACTTTATTTGAATCCTCTCACTTCATATTCTAAACAGTGGTATGAAGAGAGTTATTTGGGTGGTTATAAAATGGGTAAGTCTGACCCTAGACTTTTTAACTATTTAAAATTTACAATGTCAGATGGAAATGGAAAGTTTAACTTTTTTGGGATAGCTCCAGGAAGTTATTATTTGGTTGGAACAGTTAAGTGTGCTGAGGAGTGTGGTTATTCAAAACCTACAACCATCCGTTTGGTTGAAGAGGTAACTGTGGGACGTGGTACAAGTAGGGTAGATTTAATGAAAAATGTTCCTTAAAAGGAATTTTTTCATTAGAGTTCTTGCAAAACTAGGAAACGATGGCTTTAGCCTCGTCTTGTTCGGGGCTGAAGCCTCCGATTCCAAAGAGTTTTGCAAATGATGAAGATTTTACCTTTTTGGGTAACTCTCTTCTAATGCCTGATATAATTCTTCAGGGCTAATATCACTTTTTTCTTTTAATAATGTTTGCATCACAACATTGTCTTCTTCTCCATTCCACACTTTAATATATGAACCATCTTTGTATCCATGATTTTGTCTAAATTTGTTTAAAATATTTTTACCAATATAAAGTTCATAGAGTTCTGGAAGTTTCAAGTTTAGTTTTGAAGAGATGGTTAAAAAAGAGATAACTAAATCATCAATATTATCATTACAAAAAAGTATTTTAATCATCTCTTCAACAAGAGCTATCTGTTCATAGCTATCAAGCTCTTCACTTTTATCACTTTGTTGAAACAGTTCAAACCCTTCCATTTTAGAAACAGCCATAGCAATATCTTCTATAGAGCCTAGATTTTCTATTTTATAGAGACGTAACGCTTCTGACATAACAAAGTGCCAAATATCAACGATTTCTATTTTAATATTTTCATAGTCAGGTTGGGCATCTATGTTTTTCCAATGTTTCCAAGGATAAGACTCAATCAACTCAGCAGCTTCAAGATAAATACAACGTCTCCAATCAATTATTTTACCATTTTTAGTTGTTCCATTCTCCCAATCTAATCCATTGGTGGCATCATTTAGCTCTTGTTGAAGATTTAACATTTGTAAGATTTTATTCATCTATTTCCTCTTTTTTTAATTATTTGCGTATTGTATCTGCTTTATTATTTAAGTTTTGTAATAAAAGCATTTTTTAATATCTTGTTGTCTGGATACTTTTTTCTTAATGTTCGGAGCTCATTTTTTGCTTCATTATAGTTTATAAAGTAACCAATAAAAAGTTTATAAATGGTTTCTCCATTGACTATAAAATCTCGTTGAATCAGTGTATTTGGTATTTGATTCATTTGGGTGTAAAGTGTGTCTAAGCTACTTTTTTGTTTAAATGTTCCCAGCTGTAAAGAAAAATAGACAGTTTGTTGTTGTTTATTCTCTTTGGCTTGTGTATCTTTAGTCATAACCTGAGTACTCGAAGCAATAACAACATCCGTGATTGGTTTTAAAATGGCTTTTTTCTTAGGGATTTCTCTAGGAGCTATAGAGGAGATAATTGTTTTATTGAGTGCTAAATCTTTAAAGCATTTTTCTTTAGAGATATTTTTAATATTGACTCTTTTCCATGAAGCTTTTTGTTCTATAATTGGCTTATAGGGACTTTCCCATATTTTTGTTTCCTCTGTATTGTCAAGATTGTTAAATCTTAATTGAAGAGATTCTCTTAAAAAACAAATCTCTAAGTCTTCAAAAGTACCATGATTTCCCTCCTCTTTAGGGAGTTTGATCTGTTGCCATTTTATCCCATTTTTACTGTAGTAAAGTAGAGGAGAGACACCTTCTATCATCCATAATGCATGAATCCAAATTCCACCATAAGGGTCTCGCAAAACATTTTGAATCTCTGCTTCTATCTTATGGTTTATAATTTGCCACTTGTGTTTATTTTCAACAATAATAGGAATATTGGTATATCCATGAGAGTAAAGAGAATCTGTTCTTTCAAGATGAGAAAAAAGAAGTACACGATTGGTATCAAGTGTAAAGTAATTATCAAAGCTTAATGTTCTTTCTTTATTACAGCCTTGGGCTGAAAGCTTTTGACATAGTTGTGTTTGAATATTGTTTGGGACAAGTATATCTTTAATTTCTCCATAAATGAGTTGGGTAGAAAGGAGAGAAAGTATTAAAGTATGTAAGGGTTTCATGTTAGCTCCTTGTTCATGAGATTAAGGGGGTGCTTATATCGTGCCACCATTATAACTTGTTTATTTTAATCTAGAAATATTTATATTGTTTTCAACCCAAATTTAGTACTTTTTTACTAGAATAATGTTCTTAAAAATCTCCCATATATAGGAATAATAAAGCATGTCACAACCATTAGAAAACTTAGATGAAGTATTAAAAACACATAAACTTAGTCAAATTGAGTATAGTCATATACTAGAAATCTTAGATGGCAGACATCCAAACATTGTTGAGCTTGGAATATTCTCTGCTATGTGGTCTGAACACTGTTCTTATAAGTCAAGTAAAAAGTACTTAAATGGCTTTCCAACCAAAGCTCCATGGGTTATCCAAGGTCCAGGTGAAAATGCTGGTGTTATTGATATTGGTGATGGTATGGCAGCTGTTTTTAAAATGGAGTCACACAATCACCCCTCTTTTATAGAACCTTATCAGGGTGCTGCGACTGGTGTTGGAGGAATCTTAAGAGATGTCTTTACCATGGGTGCTAGACCTGTAGCAAACATGAATGCTTTACGTTTTGGAAACATTGTTAACCAAGACAACACAGCAAAATACCAAAGACACTTGGTTAAAGGTGTAACCGAGGGTATTGGTGGTTATGGAAACTGTATGGGTGTCCCAACCATTGGTGGTGAAGTTTCATTTGATGAATCCTATAATGGAAACATTTTGGTGAATGCTTTTGCTTTAGGAATTTGTAAAGCAGATGAGATTTTCCTTGGTATTGCTGAAGGTGTTGGAAATACAGTGATGTATGTGGGTTCAAAAACAGGTCGTGATGGTTTGGGTGGGGCTGTTATGAGTTCTGATTCATTTACAGAAGAATCAAAATCATTACGCCCTACGGTTCAAGTGGGTGACCCATTTATTGAAAAACTTTTACTTGAAGCGTGTTTAGAACTTTTCAAAACCAAAGATGTAGTTATTGGAATTCAAGATATGGGTGCAGCAGGATTAACTTCATCTGCTTTTGAGATGGCAGGAAAGTCTGGTTCAGGGATGATTATGAACCTAGACCAAGTTCCTGCTCGTGAAGAGGGGATGACCCCTTATGACTTTATGCTTTCCGAATCACAAGAGCGTATGCTTGTTTGTGTTAAAAAAGGTAAAGAGCAAGAGGTTATTGATATCTTTGAAAAATGGGATTTGGATGTGGCTGTTATTGGTGAAGTAACCGATACAGGTCGTATGGAACTTACTTGGTATGGTGAAAAGGTATGTGATATGCCTATTGCCCCAGTGAGTGAAGAAGCACCTATTTTAGATAGACCCACAGCTAAACCAAAATATCTGGATGAGATTTCAGGAAAAACCATTGACTCCTATGAAAAAGTAGAGAATCAAGTAGCATTTGAAAAGCTTATCGGTTCTATGGAAGTGGTTGATAAAGCATGGATATATGACCAATATGATTCAATGGTACAGACCAATACAACCAAAGCTCCAGGCTCATTGGATGCTTCTTGTATTAGAATTAAAGAGAACGGTAAAGCATTGGCGATGAGTTCAGACTGTAATCCTCGTTATTGTTATATAGATCCTGAAAAAGGTGGTGCTTTAGCTGTTCTGGAATCAGGACGAAATGTTGCGATGTCAGGTGCTAGACCACTTTCTATTACTGACTGTTTAAACTTTGGTAATCCTGAAAACCCAGAAGTTATGTGGCAGTTTGCACAAGCTTGTGAAGGGATTAAAGAAGCATGTATTGCTCTTGATACACCTGTTGTTTCAGGAAATGTTTCCCTTTATAATGAAACGAATGGTGTTTCTGTTTTTCCTACACCTGCTATTGCTATGGTTGGACTGAATGAAGATGAAAACAGAGTATTGGCTTCATCGTTTCAAGGAGATGAAAACCATTTACTTCTTATAGGTGAAACCAAATCTGAGTTTGGTGGTTCTCTTTATATCAAAGAGTTGTTTGGTGAAACTTCTGGAACTTTGGCAGATATTGATTACACAAAAGAGCTTAGACTTTGGGAACTTGTTATTGAAGCAAATAAAAAAGGGTTACTTGAGTCAGCTAAAGATTTAAGTTCTGGTGGAATTGCTATCACTTTAGCTAAAATGTCAGCTGTATCAGGTAAAGGTGTGGTTGCAGGGATTAGACTTGAAGACAAACGAAGTATTTTTGACGAGTCACAAAGTAGAGCAATTTTAGAGGTTAGTAGTAAAGAAAATATGGAAGCCGTTGCTGATATGGCAAAGGGTCTTGGACTTAAAGTAGATATTATTGGTAAAGTTGGTGGAGATATAGTTAAGATTAATGATGTTAAAATGGATTTAGAAACTCTTAAAGAGAGATACTTTAAGAGCTTTAAAGAAGTAATAGAGCAAGATATCTAAAAAAGTATTATAAACCTCTTTTGTTTAGGGGTTTATGCACACTCATAAGCACCAGACTCTATATTGTAAATAGCTTCTTTCTCATTTTCACAATAGTGATTTGAAGTTGGAAGTGATTGGTTTAGTATTTTATTTTCAACTCTTTCAATAGGTTCGGCAATAATATATACTTCCTCCTCATATTCTAACTCTTCATTACTATTTGCAATGTATTTTGTATGTGCTAGGATAATAACATCATCTTGATATTCCTCTGATTCTTGATCTTGCAATAGATAGTTTGATGAGTCTAATGCTATATAATCAGAGTTTATATTTTCTGTAGTATCAATAAAATTAGTCTCTACAGGGATTGCTTCTACAGGTTGGGTTGTTCTAAAATGAATAACCTTTGTAGGAATATTTTTAGATGGAAATAGTTTTTTAAGGTCAACTTTACAATGAGATCCTGTACATGCTATATTTTGAGAAAATAAACTTGTGCTTAAAAGGACTGTTGATAAAAACGCTGAGAGTAAAAATTTCTTTTTCATATTGAACTTGCTCCTAAATACTTTTGTTACTACTATTATGGCTTATAAAATGTAAAAATGTATTAAGAATGTGATGAATTTGTGCTAATTTTATGTAAAAGTGACATTTTAGCCACTATTTTGAAAGAGTTTGAATATTAAAAAACAAAAGGTGATTTTATTTATATATGTTGTGTTTTAAATTATTTTTATAGATTGAAAAACGCTATTTTAAGGGATTTCAAAATTTTTCCAGTCTGTAATTTCATCAATTTGGGGGAATCCATCCAATATTTCTTGAGGCTGAAAATTGGGTTTGTATGCAAATGCTTTACACCCATCTACCCAATATCCAAGATAAATCCATGGTAGTTCTAATACTTTTGCCAATTCAATTTGATAGAGAAGAGAATACGTTCCTAAAGAGAGATTTGGATAGTCAGGGTCATAGTAAAAGTATATAGATGAGATTCCATCATCAAGTATATCAATTAAGTCAACGCCTATGAGAACATCATCTTTTATATAGAGTACCTCTTTACCAAAATCATGCGCACCCTCTACAAAGTTTTCTTTATATTCACGAGGTGAGATATTTCTATGAGACCAATCATCTTTTGTATGTTTAAAGGCATGGTATTTATTATATAGGTCGATATGTGCCTGAGAGAGTGTTGGTTTTTGAATAATAATTTTAGTCTCTTTGTTTCGTTTTATCGCTTTTTTTTGAGATTTACGTAAAATATAGTCATTAACATTGACTCTAATAGATTTACATTCATTACATCCGTTACATATTGGATGAAAATAGTAACATCCAAATCTACGCCATCCACGAGCAATGAGAACGCTATTGTAAGCTTGTGTTGCTTCTTCTATATGTTTGTAATTCATACGTACACTTTTATCTGCTAAGTAAGCACATTTATAGTCTAACATACAAAAATCTGTTGATAATGGAGCCGTATCTGTAAATATTGTGTCATTCATAAAGAGAATTTTACCTAAAAATTGCCAATTTATAGTAAAATTTGATTTAATTTTCTTTTTAAGGAGTTGGCTTGTTCCTTTATCAACCAACTAAGGGTTATGCTTACAATAGTGATTCTATCTTTCTGTATGATTTTGTTTCACAGTTTAAACCTAAAGGTACTTTGTTAGATGTGGGGTGTGGTGTTGGTATTATCTCACTATTGCTCTCCAGAGATTTTCAAATAGATACAACAATTATAGATAAACAAGAGAGTATGTTAAATTATGCAAAACTTAATTATGGACTCAATAACTTAAAGGTTCAAGCTATTCTTGGTGATTTTATTGAGTTTAAAGAGTTGGAAAAATTTGACTTTGTTGTTTCAAATCCCCCATTTTATGATGAAAATGTTGTTCAAAGTAAGGATATCCATCTAAATATAGCTCGATATGCCCATCATTTACCTATTTCTCAATTTATTGCCCAAGTTAAGAAAGTTTTGAAACCAAGAGGATATTTTATTTTTTGTTATGATGCAAAACAGATAGATAGACTGCTTCATGCGTTAAAAGAGAATAAGATTAATCCAGAGGTGTTACGTTTTGTCCATTCCAAAATAGATAGAGATTCAAAGTTGGTGATGATCTCGGCACGGATGAATTCAAAGGGATTAATGAAGATTATGCCTCCACTTATTGTCTTTGATATAGATAGCAATTATAATAAAGAAGCAGAAGATGCTTTTGATAAAGCTGAAACAAATAGTATAAAAGGAGATTTTTAGTTTGGAACAAAATATAATAAGTGAAGCAGGGTATGATTATAAGTTTGCACCCTCAGCTTGTGAAGAGTGTGGAGGTGCTTGTTGCACTGGTTCAAGTGGATTTATCTGGGCGAAATATGCTGAGATAGAAAAAATGGCAGAGTTTTTAGAGTTAACTATAGAAGAATTTGCTACAATGTATCTTAAAAAAGTAAAACATCGCTATTCATTGGTTGAAAAAAAACTTGATGAAAACAACTATGCGTGTATATTTTTTGATAATGGTTTAAAACAGTGTACAATATATTCTGTAAGACCACGCCAATGTCGAACCTTTCCATTTTGGGAGACATTTAAGAATAATAAAGAAGAGGTAAAAGAAGAGTGCCCAGGAATCATAGACGAAGTTATAAAATAACTGTTGCAATATCGGTACTTGCCACTTTAGCTATAGTGGGTTGTAATCGTTATGTACCAAACAGTACTGTTATTACAAAAGAAAATCTTGCTACTTATAATCCAGCTAATTTTTCAAATAAGAAAAATAAGACAACAAAAAGGACTTCTCTTAGAAATGAAGATGCTTTAATTGTAAAAGCAATTTGGTATGAGCAACAAGGTGATTATAAAAATAGTATGGCTTATTATGCTAAGTTGTATGAGTTAACTCAAAAAGATGAATATTTACTTAAAGAGTTATCGACATCACTTTATACAAAAGATGTATCAAAAAATCTTACTAAGTTAGAGATGTATGCCGAAAAACATTCTAAAAGTTTAGAAGTAACCCGATTATTACTCTCCACCTATTTAAAAGAGAAAAAGTTTGAAAAAGCGAAAGTGATAGCTCAAAGACTAATCTCAATATCGAGTTCCCCAGCAGATTATGAATTGGCTTCTAATGCTTATGTTTTTACAAGTGATTTTGCTGAATCTGTTAGACTTTTAACTTATGCTTACGATAAGACATTTAATGAAGATATCCTTTTAAAGATTACAACCATTACTGGAAATTATATGGGTGATATAGAGGGGACGATTCAGCGTTTAGAAAATCATAGGTTGTCTCAGGGGTGTAGTGAAAAAATTTGTTTGAGTTTGTTGGATATTTATACCCAACAGCGTAGAATTGATAAATTTATCCCTTTATATAAAGGTTTATATGAGGTAACACATAAACATATTTATGGTGAAAAACTTGTAGAAACTTATCTATATAAGAGAGATTATCAAAAATCAATAGATTTTTTACAGTCCGATTATAAAAATAATGAATTACTTTACGCTCTTTATATAGAGATGAAGGAGTATGCTAAAGCGAATGCATTGTCTAAAGTTTTGTTAAAAGAGACAAAAGATTCTAAATGGTATGCTGAATCAGCCATGGCTCTCTATGAAGGGGCATCCAATAAAAAAGATAAGAAAATGTTAGAAGAGGTTGTTGCTCAATTTGAAAAAGCTTTAAAAAATGGGGTTGAAAACAGTGTTTATTTGAACTATTATGGTTACACTTTAATAGACAATGAATTGGATGTTAAAAAAGGTTTTAAAATCATAGAAAAAGCGTTATCAAAAGAGCCTGAAAATACTTACTATTTAGATTCTTTGGCTTGGGGACATTATAAAATGGGTCAGTGTAAAGAGGCTTACTCTATTATGAAAAAAGTGGTAGACATTGAAGGTCTTGAAGAGAAAGAGTTGATTGAACATTGGTCAGCTATAGAGAGTAAATGTAAATAAAACAAAAAAAAGAAGAGGAAGAGAAGTTTGGCACAAATACTAGATGAAATCATAAAAAAAACGAAAGAAGATTTAGAGAAAAGAAAAGTTGATTATCCTTTAGAGTGGCTAGGACGCTCTTTGGCATATAACCCTTTTGTTCCTAAAGATATACACTCAGCATTAAAATCGACAGAGGAGAACCCTTATAGAATTATTGCTGAAGTAAAAAAAGCAAGTCCGAGTAAAGGGATAATAAGAGAAGATTTTGACCCAATGGTGATAGGTCAGGCTTATGAAAAGGGTGGGGCTGATTCTCTCTCTATTTTAACTGAACCACATTATTTTCAAGGAAATAAAGAGTATTTAGGTATGGTACGTCGTTATACCAGTATCCCTTTGCTCCGTAAAGATTTTATTGTCGATAAGTATCAACTTATTGAAGCTTTGGCTTATGGTGCTGATTATGTACTTTTAATCGCTACAGCATTAAGTCGTAAAGAGTTAAAAGAGCTATTAAACTATACACGACACTTAGGGATGGAAGCTTTGGTTGAGATTCATGATAAAAAAGATTTGACAAAAGCGATTTTTGCTGGAGCAGATATTATAGGGATTAACCATCGAAACTTAGAAACATTTGAGATGGATATGTCTTTAAGTGAGAGACTCATCCCCCTTATCCCAAATAACAAAATTATTGTGGCTGAAAGTGGTATCAATAACCATGAAACAGTCAAAGAGTTAAGTAAAATAGGGGCTGATGCCTTTTTAGTGGGTGAACATTTTATGCGTCAAGATGACATTACACAAGCCGTTAAAGATTTAAAGTACGGAAAGTAATCTTTTGACCACCATTGTTATAACAGGTTGTTCCACTGGAATAGGGCTAGAAACGGCTCTTTATTTAAAATCACAATCTCTCAATGTTTTTCCTACAGCTCGTCAGCTGGATGATGTGGAAAAACTCAAAAACTTGGGTTTTGAAAATGCGATGCAACTCGATGTTACTAATTATGCGCAGATAACTTTGGTAATTCAAACGGTATTAAAAAAATCTAAAACCATTGATGTTTGGTTTAACAATGCAGGGTATGGACAAGCAGGAGCAATAGAAGATGTCGAAACAGGTTTTTTAAGGGAACAGTTTGAGATCAATGTTTTTGGTTTACATGAATGTACAAGACAAATTATACCCATTATGCGTAAACAAGGGTATGGCAAAATCATTCAACACTCTTCTGTTTTAGGTTTGGTTTCACTTTTTGGTCGGGGTGCTTACAATGCCAGTAAATATGCTATAGAAGGTTTAACCGATACTTTACGTTTGGAGTTAAATGGAACTTCTATCTATGTCTCTCTTTTAAATACAGGCCCAATAACAAGTGATTTTCGTAAAAATGCGATGGAAAAACTTAAACAAAATATTGATATTGAAAATTCTATTTTTAAAGAACAATATTTAAAAAACTTGTCAGCTGAAAAAAGTGAAGTACCTTTTAATGAAGAGGCTATCTCTGTAGCCAAGGTTGTACACCACATTATACTCTCTCAACATCCCAAACCACGCTACTATATTACTAAAGCCACGTATTTATTAGGTTTTCTTAAAAGGGTATTAAGTACCTCCTTACTTAATAAAATTTTATTAAAAATTGGGTAATTTATATATTTTTTTTATCTATTGTAAATTTTTTTCCTTAAAGTAAATTATTATTTATATATTTTCATTATAATATTTATAGATTTAAGTTATAAAGGAACAGTATATGAAAAAGATAATTCTTTCAATAGTAGCATTTTCAGCCATGGTTACCGCATCAGAGTTTCAGTATGGTTCAGGAACATTTTCTATGACAGGTGGAATGTTAGGGTTAACAGGGAGTATCGAAACAGATGTTGATACATTCTCACTGGTAAATAGACACAGTAATCTCTTTTCAAGTGATGCTTTCTATGGTTATGATTTTACTTGGTATGATTCTGAAAAGCTTAAGCAAGGACAACATACATACAATGCTATGGCAGAAGACTTTAATAGTTACAATCCTGTTGCAGAGCAAGGATTTAAAATTCCAAGTATGGATTATCGTCTTAAAGGGTTAGATGCCAATATTCGATTTGGTTATGATGTTATTCATAATGATGAAAGTGATTTCTTAGGCTTAGGTGTTTTGGTTGGGGTTTCTATGCCATGGATTGACAGTTCTAAAAGTGACAGTGCTGCACCAAGTTTTGGATTTATTGTGGATAATGCAGGTAATTTACTTCAGGCATCAGATTATTTTAAAGATAGTAAAACAGAAGTGATGACTTATAAAATTGGCCCTACTGTTAATTTTCAAAAATCTTTAATAAGTGATAAACTTTCATTTTATGGTACTGCAAGTTATGCTTATCAAACAGGGTATATTAAAAATGATTATGTAGATTCAGATTTTACTGTTGATGGAACATTTCAAGAGTATAATATTGGTCTTCACTATACACCGTTTACTGAAGATTATGATTTAGGACCTTTTACATTGAGTCCTAGAATTTATGCAACTTTGGGATATAAGTATTCAAAATGGGATGTGGATGAGGTGCTTATTAATATTTCAGGTGCTGAGTTAAATTCAAATGTTTTAGACCCTTTAAAAACAGAATTTGGAATGGACAGCTCCATAGGTTATTTTGGGGTAGGGTATTCGTTTTAAGTAATAAATATTTGAAATTTGTAGGGAAAATCCCCCTGAAACTGTGCAAGAACCGTAGGGTACGGCTTTAGCCTACCGTCAAATTGATTTTTTTAAGTTAAAAAGCTTCAATTTTTCATGAATTTGGTTTAATCGGTAGGCTAAAGCCATACCCTACAGCCAACATTTATAGGTTCTTTCACAGCCTCCCTGTCGTTGCCTTTAGTTCGGACAAGCATGGGGGTGTTGTCCCTACAAAAATCCTTAATTTATTGGTATTGGGCTTTTACCTCGCTATATTTTTACTACAAACTTTCTTAAATTCTCTTCTTTTCACTAGCCATTTTAAAATCATATTTTACATCTCTTTTACGCTATAATTCTTCCACTAAAAAATAAGGCAACAACTATATGGGTGAAGCACAAAAAAAGCAACTAGAGCAACAACTATGGAACATCGCAAATACTTTACGGGGTAAGATGGATGCCGATGAGTTTCGTGACTATATTTTAGGGTTCATTTTCTACAAATACCTTTCTGAAAAGATGCAAAATCATGCTGACCATATTTTAGAAGAGGACAATCTTCTCTATGTGAATATTGATGAGCAAAGTGAAGAGGGTCAAGAGTATCTTGAAGCAGTTAAAGAGGATTCTTTAGAGCAACTGGGTTATTTTCTCAAACCCTCAGAACTTTTTTCTGCTGTTGCCCAGCGTGGGAGTGGTGAGCATAACAACTTCATTTTAGAAGACTTAACCGAGATTCTTAACAGCATAGAGCAAAGCACCATGGGTCAAGAGAGTGAAGATGATTTTGAGCATCTCTTTGAAGACCTTGACCTGACCAGTACCAAACTTGGGCGAAGTGAAGAGGCAAAAAATGAACTCATTGCTAAGGTGCTTTCTCATTTAGATAAGATTGATTTTGAGCTTAAAAATCATGACCGTGATGTGCTTGGTGATGCTTATGAGTATCTCATAGGTCAGTTTGCTTCAGGAGCAGGGAAAAAAGCAGGGGAGTTCTATACTCCACAAGAGGTTTCTAAGATTTTGGCGAAAATCGTCACTAGTAACAAGCAGAAACTAAAGTCTGTCTACGACCCAACGTGTGGTTCGGGTTCGTTGCTTTTAAGAGTTGCCAAAGAGGTTGAAGATGTCTCTAACTTCTACGGTCAAGAGCTTAATCGTACCACCTACAATCTAGCAAGAATGAACATGATTATGCACGATGTTCACTATCGAAAGTTTGATATAAAACAAGAGGACACTTTGGAACGACCTCAACATGAAGGGATGCAGTTTGAAGCGATAGTTGCCAACCCTCCTTTTTCAGCTCATTGGTCGGCGAACCCTCTACACTTAAACGATGACCGATTTTCCCAATATGGAAAACTAGCTCCCAAAACCAAAGCAGATTTTGCATTCATTCAACACATGATTCACCACTTAGATGAGAGTGGAACAATGGCTGTTGTTATGCCTCATGGGGTACTTTTTCGTGGGTCGGCTGAGGGTCATATACGACGTTATCTTATAGAAGATAGAAACTATTTGGACGCTGTGATTGGTCTACCTGCGAACATCTTTTATGGTACAAGTATTCCTACAAGCATCTTGGTTTTTAAGAAGTGTCGAGAGGACAATGACTGCGTGATGTTTATAGATGCTTCGGCTCATTTTGAGAAGGTTAAAAATCAGAACCATTTGAGAGAAGAAGACATAGAAAAAATCGTCACCACTTATCAAGAGCGAAAAGAGATTGAGAAGTACAGTCACAAGGC
>Ga0256827_10000562_pt1 | contig 23111 bp, 22 predicted proteins | sample CV84metaG_FD_185977 | JGI IMG/M metagenome (GOLD analysis project Ga0256827, IMG submission 185977) | Hydrothermal vent microbial communities from East Pacific Rise, Pacific Ocean - CV84 | ecosystem: Environmental > Aquatic > Marine > Hydrothermal vents | place: Pacific Ocean: East Pacific Rise...
TCAAAATTATATACCCAACCCGAAGATGTGGCCTATGCTTATAAAGAATTATTAAGCGTAAGTTCTAATTTTACAGTAGCTGCTTCTTTTGGAAACGTTCATGGTGTTTACAAACCAGGGAATGTAAAACTAACACCTAAGATATTAGACAATTCGCAGAAATACATTGAGAAAGAATATAATACAGTAACAAATCCTGTTAATTTTGTATTCCACGGTGGATCGGGATCCAGCCCCGAAGAGATTAAAGAAGCCATCTCATATGGTGTGATAAAAATGAATATCGACACTGATACCCAATGGGCATTCTGGGATGGCGTTCGTGAATACGAAGCCAAATATCACGACTATTTACAAGGTCAGATTGGAAACCCCGATGGCGATGAGGTGCCTAATAAAAAATACTACGACCCACGTAAGGTCCTCAGAGCTGCCGAAGAATCTTTTGTAAACAGATTATTTCAAGCATTTAAAGATCTGAATTGCATCGACAGGAATTAATTTTATTACAAAAAGTCAATTCTTTTACTGATTAAAAGAATATTTTTATATATTTGATACATTATTAGTAAATTAAGGTTATGATGACAGATAGTAAAACAGAATACGATTGGACAGGGAAATGCGTACTTGTAGTTGAAGATGTTAATCACAACTATAAGTTCATTTACCATGCCATTAAAGGAACAAACATCGAAGTATTATGGGCTAAAAACGGAAAAGAAGCATACGAAGCCTGTAAAACAAGTAAGAAGATTGACCTGGTATTGATGGATATTAATATGCCTATCATGAACGGTTATAAATCGATTAAGCTCATAAAGAATCTGGGAAAAGATATTCCAATAATTACTCAAACAGCTTATGCCTTTGCAGGTGAAAAAGAAAAAAGCTTTGCAGCTGGTAGTGATGACTATATCTTAAAACCTATTCATACTTCTGAATTACTTTATGTTATGAATAAATATCTATCTTAAAGATAGGGTATCATTACACAAAAAAAAGCATTACTGATTAGTAATGCTTTTTTGTTTTTCTATGTTTTTAAACTATTTATCTTGATAATGTTCTGATAAACTCCTTAGTTTGAATATTTAAAACCGGAACATGAGATTTACAAATAATCTGCTCGGCATAAGTCCCTTTCCACAAATTAGATGTTGAAGATAGTTGCGTAGACATACTTGCAATAAGGTCGGCATGTATTTCCTCAGAATAACTAATTGTTGTTCTTACAACATCATCAGTCTCTATTGATTTTACTACAAAATTAATCGATTGTCTTTCTAAATATGCTGCGGCCTGTTTGGTATAGGAGTTAATATTATCTATCACACTTCCTGTTTTGGTATGATACATGGCCAGCATGTGTATTTCGGCATTAAAGATACGCGCCATACGAACACTATAAGGTACTTTTTGTCGCGATTCCAAAGAACCATCAATAGGAACCAGAATGGTTTTGATATCTGTATTTATTCGGGCACCATCTTTTATAGTCACTACTGGGATCGAACATCTCTCTACAATCTGGAAAGCACCTGATGATGAAAACAATCTCGGTCCTGTTCGCCCATGAGTACCAATAACAATAATCTCAGCCCTACTCTTAGAAGCTATCGACTCCAGTTCTTCGTGTATTTCTCCTTCCTGAATTCTCCATTCAAAATAATCGGAAGAAAGCTGATCTTTATATTTATCAATCAATTCTACAAAACGTCTTTCTGCTTCTTCAACCACCTTATCTGCAGGGCGTTGGAAGATATCCTTAGATTTATGACGCTTATTCACAAATACCAGGACTATTTTTACATCAATCTTTAAAGCCATATTTACAGCAAACTTCATGGCTGAATATGATTGATTTTGAAAATCGATTCCTACTACAATTGATTTCATAATATACTTTTTTTTCGTTAACGTTGTAAATATACAATTTTTTTTAATGTGTCAAAGGCGGGAAATAAATCATTTCTTTTACCACAAATGCGGTAGGATAATCCGAGAGTATTTCCGTTAAAAACCCCTTAGCCTCTATCATAGTCCTGTAATCCCCTACTCTAATCCTGTAATAAGGTTCATTAAACGACAAATAATAATTCTCTGTAGGAAAAGCCTCCTTAAACTCCTCAGCAGTCTCGAGTGCTTTTTTCTTAGAGAAGTTACCACTCTCAAAAAATATCTGAATCCTGTAACCGGGCACCAAACTGTCTATCTTATTAATCTTTTTATGTAGACTAATCAAACTATCTACCGAAGAACTCTGTCGGATATACGACTCTTGTCCCTGTACAGTATACACCATACTTACTAAAAGTAAAACAATGACATATTTTGCTATTTGCATATGCTTTATCAATTTTTTTATTTGCTTATTAACTGTTTTTAAACCCAAATCAACTAAAATACCAATTCCCCTGGTTTAACACTAAGTATAGGTATTAACGATCGATTTATGATATTCTGCGAATTGACCCCCATAATAATATCTTTATTGGCACTATCCTGATCCGTCATGATCACAATTAAATCACCTCCAATATCTTCGGTAAACTTCACTATCGACTTCGAAAGATTATTTGTTTTACACGATGTAACGGACAGCTTAACACTTTTACCTCCCAAATATACTTTTGTTTCCTCCACATTCTTATCTGTCAGCCTTTTCATACTCGGCAAATCAGAATAATAAACAGATAGCATTTCGATTTCGGCACCTAAAGCCTTGGCCAGCTTGGTAGCCATAGGTACTTTTTTAGTTGTTTCAAAAGTATCGTCAATAGGCAATACAATCTTTTTAATATTACCACCTTTTGAATAATCTGTACGAACACTAATAACCGGACAGGGTGAATAGCTGATAATTTTAAAAGCGTTACTACCTACCCAAAACTCCTCGAAACCACTGATGCCATGTGTACCAATAACAGCTAAGTCGGCTCCCCACAACGATACCTGGCTTGCAAATTCCTTATATACTTTCCCTTTCCTGAGTTTATAAGATATCTTTAATTGAGGGTATTCTTCTGATTTCTTCTCTAAGATGCTCTCCATCTCTAATTTAGCATCATGCCTTATTTCGTTTTTAGTTCCTAATACCTGGTTATCACAACTATTAGAATCTACCCAGAGCATCTGAATCTCCGCCTTCATAAACAACGCAATATCAATAGCATAAGACAATGCATTTAAGGCACCCTGAGAAAAATCAACTGCAACAATAATCTTTTTCATTTGTTCGTCATTTTATGTATTAATCAAATGAATATGTTTTGTTGGGCTAAATTACAAAAAAATACTATTATCTTTTATTAAATTATTTCTATCAAGGAGATCTCAGGTTTTATGCCTACTCTGCCCGGAAAGCCAATGGCACCAATCCCGCGGTTGACATTCAGGTAAATATCGGTCGTTTCATCCTGATAAATCCCTGCCCAGTGTTTGTAAATATATTGTGCCGGACTCCAACGAAAATAATCGGATTCAATACCAAACTGAAAACCATGTGTATGCCCGCTAAAGGTGATATCAACAGGCATTTCGAATTGTTTTACTTTTTGTTCCCAATGGGTGGGATCATGCGATAATAAAAGATTCAGCTTAGCATCATAATTCTTATCAGCTGCCAGCATCAGGTCGCCCTTTTGAGGGAAACGGGGGTTCTGACTCCAGTTCTCAACACCTATAATCTGAACCTTTTCGCCATTGATAAGCAGCTTCTCATTCTCGTTCCTCAAGAGCCTCCAACCCAAATCTTCGTAAAAACTTAATAAATCATCCCAGTTTTTTTGCTCATCGGCCTCCGATTTCCACCTATAATAATGCCCATAATCATGATTGCCTAATGTGGCATATACCCCGTATTTGGCTTCTATCTTTTTTAAAGTAGTGATAAAGGGGAATGCTTCCAAAGTCCTGGCATTCACCAAATCGCCTGTAAAGAAGACCATATCGGGTTTTAAATTATTGATATAATCGACCACTTGTTTTAAGGGTTCTTTACTGGCCCAGGTGCCCAGATGCATATCAGATATTTGTACTATTCGTAATCCTTTTAATGCAGATGAGACCCTGTTGATACGCAATTGATGTTTCCATATTTTAAAATGATAATTCCCATGGAGCATGCCATAGCCCATAGTTCCCAACACCATACCACCCAACGACAAACCTGTATTTACCAGGAAACGCTTTCGGCTGATGGTGTTTACACCCACCACATCTATATGTTTCTTCGGTTTATCTTTTAAGGCCAATAGTTTTTGTCCCCCACGGAGGAGATCTGAAAAGAATAAAAACAAAACCGGTAGTATCAAAGAAAAGATATAGGTTAACAAACCACCAATAAAATAGATTCTCAGGAAAGGTGGCCAATCATCCAGTTTTTTAAATACAAAAAGCGTTACACTACCCACAAAGATAATGGCTAAGGGTAGCCAATAAAAAAAAGTAATGATACTTTTAAAGCTTGGTTTTTGTTGTTGAAGCTTTGGAGATATGGCCGTCCAAACGTAAAAAGTGAAGAGTAAAACAATCACAAAATCAATGAAGGGCACAATCAGTTGAACATTATACAACCAAACAATCATCAGGCCAATAACGAAGGCAATAATGGATAAATATACTTTAGGATGCTTCAAAATCTGATTTTATTATTGAAAGACAAAAATAAGAAAACTATTTAGTATTTCTGAGATATAAAAAAAGCCCGCCATTAGCGAGCTTTTTCATTCATTTATATATGATTAATCTACTGTCCAGGTAGCACCCGAAAGCAATAAATCATTCATCGTTTTAATTTTTGAAACGGCTTTCTGATCCTCAATCTGCTGTACCATCTTATCTTCGTAAACAGTACCTTGCACATCTCTAATCACACCCAAAGCAATTGGAAAATCTGGTCCTTTCATACGGATCAACATCCAATGCAATAATGGGCTCTCTTCGTGAGCATCGTGAACCAGGATATCATCTTCGGTATAACCATCTTGTCCAATAGTAACTACCTTTAGTTTCATACCTTCTAAAACAATTCCCTTATCGCTATCGGTACCAAAAATCATTTTCTTACCATGCTCCAAATACAACTGACGGTTAAGCTTCTCGGCTTTATCAGTATAATAACCATGTGTTTTATCATTAAAGATCACACAATTCTGAAGTATTTCAAGAATAGAAGTACCATGATGTTTATCAGCTTCCAACATCACTTCTTTGGTATGTTTAACGTTAGTGTCGATAGAACGAGCAAAGAAATGTCCGTTAGCACCCAACACCAATTCTCCGGGATTAAAAGGATGTTCGATAGTTCCAAAAGGAGAAGTTTTAGTTTTAAAACCTTCTTTTGTAGTTGGACTATACTGTCCCTTAGTCAATCCGTAAATCTCGTTATTGAATAACAAAACATTCAAATCGAGGTTACGACGAATGGTATGAATAAAATGGTTTCCACCAATAGCCAAACCATCACCATCACCGGTAACCACCCAAACACTCAAATCGGGATTAGCTGATTTAGCACCACTGGCAATAGCTAAAGCACGACCATGGATGCCATGAAAAGCATAGGTGTTCATATAATAAGGAAAGCGTGAAGAACAGCCAATACCACTAATTAAAGCATATTTCTCTTTGGGACGTCCAATCTCCGCCATTGCTTTATGAACAGTTGTTAAAATAGCGTGGTCACCACAACCAGCACACCATCTTACTTCTTGATCACTTTTAAAATCTTTAAAAGTTAATTTTACTATATTTTCTATATCAGCCATGATTATTTCTCCTCCATTAATTTGTTAAAATGCTCCTTCAATTCAATAACAGTAAATGGTAATCCCATTACCTTATTATACTGTAAGAATTCAATACCATTAAAGTTCTGACGAAGATAATTAGCGAACTGTCCACCATTAATTTCGGCAACAACTACCTTTTTATTTCCTCTTAGTATCTTCTCTGTATTTTTAGGAAGAGGCTGTATATAATTAAAATGTGCCAGGCTTATTTTCTTTCCTTCTGCTTGTAAATCGTGAACAGCGGTTAAAAGGTGTCCATAAGTACCACCCCAACCAACTACTAATAAGTCGGCTTCGGCATCACCAACAAGCTCCTGCTCAGGAATCACATTGGCAATCAGGTCAATTTTCTTCTGACGATAATCTGTCATCAATTGATGGTTCTCAGGAACATAAGAAACAGCACCGGTTTTGTCCATTTTTTCAAGACCACCAATACGATGCTCTAAACCAGGTGTACCAGGAGCAGCCCATTTTCTTACCAGTGTTTTCTCATCACGTTCGTAAGGTAAATAAGGTTCTCCTTCTTTAAACTCGGCATGTGGCACATTAATGCTTGGTAAGGTATCGGTATCCTTTATTTGCATAGGCTGTGTACCATTTGCCAAAAAACCGTCGGTTAATAAAATAGCCGGAGTCATGTGCTCCAAAGCAATTTTACCTGTTGCAAAAGCAAAATCGTAGCAGTTAGCCGGTGTACTGGCCGCAATCACAGGAAGTGGTGCTTCACCATTACGTCCTTGTATTGCTTGCATTAAATCCGATTGCTCTGTTTTAGTAGGCAAACCAGTACTTGGTCCACCACGTTGCACATTTACAATCACCAAAGGCAGCTCTGCAATTAAAGCCAGGCCAATAGCCTCGGTTTTAAGTGCCAAACCAGGACCCGATGTAGTTGTAACAGCGAAGTTACCGGCAAAGCTGGCTCCAATAGAAGAAGCAATACCACCTATTTCGTCTTCGGCCTGATATGTTTTTACACCAAGGCTCTTATGACGGGCCAACTCGTGTAAGATATCGGTAGCAGGTGTGATAGGATATGATCCACAGAATAAAGGAAGCTTAGCTTTTTCAGCAGCGGCAATACAACCCCAGGCTGTAGCAGTGTTACCATTGATATTACGGTAAACTCCTTTTTCAATCACATCGGCAGATACCTTATAAGGTGTCAACTCCTGTACATTATAACCATAGTTAAAACCGGCTTTTAATACTGCCTTATTGGCATCAACAATAGCAGGAATTTTTTTAAACTTCTTCTCAAAGAATTTCTCGGTTACATCCAAGGGTTTATTGAAAAGATAGAAACAAATACCCAAAGCAAACATATTTTTACTTCGTAGTTTTGTTTTATTATCTAATCCTGTATCCTTCAATGTCTCTTTTGTCATTGTGGAAATAGGGGACCAAATAATATTAAAACCACCTAAACCATCTTCTTTGATAGGGTCAAGGGTTTTATATCCTGCTTTTACCAAGTTCTTCTCGGTAAATGCATCTTTGTCTAAAAGCATGGTTCCACCACGCTTTGTCCACTTAGCATTAGCTTTAAGTGCGGCAGGATTCATCGCCACTAAAACATCGGCATAATCGCCAGGTGTATTAATATCATGGCCAAAATGAACCTGGAATCCAGAAACACCTCCAACTGTACCTTGTGGGGCTCTAATTTCTGCTGGGTAATCAGGAAAAGTTCCTACACCACTACCTAGTAGAGCTGCAGTATCAGAGAACAACGTTCCAGTTAATTGCATTCCATCACCTGAATCACCTGAAAAGCGAATTACAACATTATCAAGTTCTATCGCTTTGTCTTTATCGTTAGTCATTTTATAGGTTTTTTTTATAAGTCGCAAAAGTATCGAAATTTATCACCTAATTAAACTCTTTATTAACTTTATTATGATAAGTCATACAATTTAGAATCTGTTTAAATTTTCTATAAGAAAACTATAGAGTTTGACATTAGAAAAAAAGGATTATTTTTGCCGAAAGAATTGAAATTATTAACTAAAAAATTTTCTATCATGGCTTATGTAATTAATGATGATTGTGTTGCTTGTGGAACTTGTGTTGACGAATGTCCTGTTGACGCTATCTCCGAAGGTGATATCTACAAAATAGATGCTGAACTTTGTACTGATTGTGGCGCTTGTGCTGATGTATGTCCTACTGATGCTATCTCTCCAGAATAAACAATACAGCTTCTAAAAAAGCTTAAGCTCTGAAACAATAAATTGTTTCAGAGCTTTTTTTTGTGTTGAATTTACAAAATGTATAAGGTTCCGTTCAGGCGAAATCAGCAGGCGGAAATCAATCAATGATAGAATATTATTTTAATAATATTGATACTAATTCTCAATATAAATATCGTATTTATTGAGTAAACCTGTTAGCCCCGGCCACGAAAATTTGGCCTTTTTAATCTGGTTCAATTCTGGATCTATAGAATAAGCCTCTGCCATATTAAAATTACTTTTAAAAAGCTTTGTACGATAAAAAACAGCCTTCTCCAAATATGAATTCTCAAAGCTGGCCTGTGTTAAATCGGCCTCCGTAAAGTCAGCTTCTATCAAACTACAATTAAGAAAATGTGTTCCTTTTATTTTCAGTTTATAAAACGATGAAAAATCTAACTGGCAATTCTTAAAATTAAACGATAATAAAAACTCATTACAATTATTAAAATGTACCCCCAGCAATTTACAATTGGAAAATTCCACGGTCTTCAACGACATCCCAACTACATTAACATTACTCATATTACAATCGCTAAAACTACAATCCACAAAATGATAATGAGATAAATCGGCACCCGAGAAATCGCAATCCTCGAAACTACACTGCTCATACTCTCCTTTTACTAATTCCGAAATTTCAATATTTTTATATTCACTACGGTACATATTGTCTTATATTTACTTGATTTTTATACGCATCTCACAAAGCGAGCAAATATATATGTAATTTTGCAAGCAATTAATAAAATAAATTAAGAACATTATCATACAACGACCTTATGATTGATTTAAAGAAAATAGAAACCATTAATACTGTCCTCGAAGATTATTTTAAGCAGCATAAGGATACTACCATAGTCCCCGTAAAAAAACTCATGCCTCAATTTATCGGTGCGGGTGTATTTATCAAGGACACCAAAAACGGCTTACCTATCCGAAAAATCATCAGAGAACTGGATAAAACCAAGCAACTCAACCTAATCCCTTATATCTATGCCGACAAACAGGAACAGGATACTTATTGGTATTTCATTCCTAAGGGTTCCACCCCTCCTACTCAACACTATAAGCAAGAGGAAGGACAATCGACTAAGAAATCCAGATCGAAAAACGACGAAGCCTATATCATTGATTTATGCGACACTATATTAGGCCAAAAAGCCTATCGCAAAAAGAAATTCCCTTTCCTACAAGGCGACTATCACAAAGATGGAGAGAGTAAAACAAGGATTCCTGTGGATGCTTTTTACGAAGATTTAAAACTGGCTGTATTATATCAGGGGAATTATTCGCCTATGGAAACCGGCAATAAAAAAGAAGAACGCTTAACCATAAGCGGCATGAACAGAGCAGAGCAACGAGAAAGATACCACAATCGTAAAATGCTGGCACTGCCCAAAAATGGTATTAAAGTCGTGAATGTTACTTATAAGGACTTTCCTTACGACGATGACTACAAAATAGAACGCGATATAGATAAAGATACCGAAACGCTTAAAGATTTATTGAAAGAATTTTTATAAAGAAGTAAAAAAATAATGTAAATTTGCACCCACAAAAAAAGCCCAGGTGGTGAAATCGGTAGACACGCATGCTTGAGGGGCATGTGCTCGTAAGGGCGTGAAAGTTCGAATCTTTTTCTGGGCACTCATAAAAAGCACTTATAACAACAGTTATAGGTGCTTTGTTTTTTCGAACTTTAAAAAATAACTGTCAAAATGGCTGTGTTTTTTAAATCGCTTCATTATCACCAATTGGCACAATTTATGATAATGACAGTTCATTAAATGACGCTTTTGAAAAAAAGCATCCTTAAGAAATAAATAAAAAACAACATAAAAAATAGAAAACATGACATTACCAACAAATTTAAAGCATTTTGCTACAGCCGAAGAATTAATGAAAGTGATTAATGAAAAAGAAAACGTGATGGTTTGCGCCGGCCGTATGGGTCCTATGTGTATTCCGGTTTACGATATCATGAAAACTTTAGAAGATAGCGGCAAATACGATCACGTAGAATTCCGCGATATGCTATTCGACAGCCCCGAAGCTGCCATTATTCGTAATGCTCCTGAGTGTGCTTCGTTTATGGGATTACCTTTTACTATGTACTATAAAAATGGTAAAATTGTAGAGGCTACCACAAGTATCCAAAACATGGATATGATTACCAATATCTTAGATGAAAAATTTGCAAAATAATTAATGAGTTAAAAGTGACAAGTTTTTAAAGTAGAATGTTTGACTTTCAACTTTATAAACTTTACAAACTTTCAACTTTATAAACTTTACAAACTTTCAACTTTACAAACTTTCTCAACTTTTTGACATGAAAACAGATTTCGACATCATCATTGTTGGTGCAGGCCCTGCCGGATTAACAGCAGGTATTTACGCCTCACGCTCAAAAGCCAAAGTGCTTATTGTAGATAGTGGTATCCCCGGAGGACAAACCATCCTCACCCACGAAATAGCTAACTATCCGGGTATAGAAAGCACCAGTGGGTATATGCTGGCTTCTACCATGAAAAAACAAGCCGAGAATTTTGGCTGCACCATCAAAAGCAATGTGAAATTAAACGACATTGATTTAAAATCTGAGGTAAAGAAAATCAGCTTGTCGAATGGTGAGAGTTATCAGGCTAAATCCATCATCATTGCCACCGGTGGCCGTTCAAAAACCATTGGCGTTAAAGGCGAAAGCAAATTTAAAGGCAGAGGCATTAGTTATTGCGCTACCTGCGATGGCGACTTCTTTCAAGATAAAGAAATCATTGTTATAGGTGGTGGCAACTCGGCCCTGGAAGAAGCCGTTTCTTTAACAAAATATGCCAGCAAAGTAACTATTGTTCACATGCTTAACGACTGGCAAGCCTTTGATCATGCTGTTGAAGAAATGAAAGCAAATGAGAAAATAGACTATGTTTTAGGAGCAAGAATTACTGAATTTTTAGGCGAAGGGGCTTTGCAAGAGGTCATCATCGAGAATATAGCTGAGAATAAAACCTATACCAAAAAGATCGACGGTGTGTTTATTTTTATTGGTTACGAAGCTAATACCGATTTCATTCAGGACAAAGGTGTTACACTCAACGAGAGAAACGAAATTATCGTTGATAAGGACATGCAAACCAATTTAAGTGGTGTATTTGCTGCCGGTGATGCTTTAAATAAGAAATACCGACAGGTAACTACTGCTGTTTCCGACGGTACTATTGCTGCCCTTAGCGCTCTGGAGTATATTAACAGCTAATTGATTTTATACCTAAAACGCGTTTAGTTTTATCACTAAATGAACAACCCAAAAAGAAGACCAATATTCCGAGAATATTGGTCTTTTTGCTATCATAATGTTAAAGTATATTAAAAAAGAGCATCATATGGCCGGCTATACTTCCAGAAAAACACCTAAAAGAGTGATTAACAATCATTAACATAAAACACTAAATAAATAAAGGCAAATTAAAAAAAAATACAATGATGCAAAAACCCAGCAATTTTCATATTTTTGCTTGTTGATAATGCTAAAGACAGCCTATCATTTTGAAGTCGATTTTTTTTAGAAATAAATACCGTAAAATGAAGAATTACAAATTAAACATCAGATTATTCAGTTTATCTAAGCTAATGATTATGCTAATGGTGGTTTCTATTGCCATTGGTGGTACCTCTTGTAAGAGCAAGAAAAAAATTGCTGCCGAAAAAGCAGCCATCGAATTGGCAAACCAAATAGAACAAGCCAAAGCATCTTTAAGAGACTTACTCCGAGATGATAACTCTAAAAGCTGGCAAGAGAAAAAAGACGAACTCGAGCGCATAAAAGCCATGCAGTTACGTGACCCCGAAGTGGAAGATTTAATTAATCAGGTGGAGGCTAAACTTGCCAAAGAAAAACAAGAAATGCTTGACAAAGAAGCTAAAAAACGTGCCGAGGAAGAGGCTCGCTTAAAAGAACAAGCCAAATATGATAATGTCAACTCTCATTTCCAGGCGGTTGCTTCGGCTCCATCGGTAGAAATAGCCAATTCCAGAATAGAAAAAGCTATCAGCCTTTATGCTTCCAAAGATGTTCCTGTTCTGATTATCGTCAGCAAATATGGCGACAACCAAAAGGATTACGACAGGCCTACTACCATTGAAAAGTATTTGAATTACCTAAAAGATATTAAAAAATATAATAACGAAGTTGAAGCCCTTAAATTTGATGACTTTGGCAAAATCATTGAAATTGAACTTCTTAAAAAATAATTGAACATGACTAAATATTCCAAAATAATAATTCTGGCCCTACTATTTTTTAGTACAGTTGGTCTCATGGCACAAGATGGTATTTCTGCTGACAGAAAACAAGCTATTGACAGTTTAGCCATGGAAAAAGTAAAAGATTTAAGTAAATACATCAGTATTATTGGTAATAAGGAAACCAGCTTCTCCGAAGCCAATAGGGTGATCGACAGAACTCTGGAACTTTTTGCACCTCAAAGTCAAATAGGTGTTTCATCACTTTATATCAAAGAGATTAAATATTATACCATACGTAAATATTTAAACCGTCTCATGGCTTTAAACTACGATCAGGTAACTATAAGCTGGTACAACATACAATACATCAGCGACCTGGAGCCTCAGCCCGATGGTACATACGTCGGAGTGATTACCATTTACCAACGATTCGAAGGTAAAAAAGGAGATGATTTAACTTATGTTGACACCACCAAAAAAGATATCACCGTATACGTAAAACGTAAAGAAACACAAATTGGCGGAAGAACCATTGGTTTCTGGGATGTGATGCTTGGAGATATCAGAGTAGCTGAAACCTCAAAATAATAAACAATATAAACCATCACAAGAAGAAATAACTTGTGATGGTTTTTTATATCTTTAAAAAAACCACATTGAAGCGTACTAAAGTATTATTAATTATCCTTTACCTTTTTTCATTTTCCAATTTCTCTTCAGCTCAGGCCATAGGGAAATATATGGAAGATGAATCTCGCTTATATGCAGCTACCAAACAAATCAATCAATTCTTCAGAAGGTTTAATAACGAAGAAGGTCCGGATGGAATACGATATAGCAAACGTAGTAAGGAATACCGTAACCACGATACCAGACTAAAATACCTTAATATCCTTTTCGATTTGGAAAACCCAAGCCTCAGCGATGGTATTAAAAACGATTTTATCAATCTGGTAAACAACGACACCACCCCCTATTATCTCGATTTTCATAAAAAAGGATGGTTTGCCGAAGTAAAAACAAAATTCCTTTACCGTGGACAAGATACTTATATCACCTTTTTTTTAGAACTGGAACAAGAAAACCTGGGCTATAAATGGGTCATTACCAATGTGAATTTCAAAGACTATTCGCTGATCATGAAAGAAGATGATGATAAACAGGAAAAGTTTATGCATCCTTTGAGTCACGAACTCGACTTCATGAACTTCATCAAAGTATTTGATGATAAAAACTATATTGAAGACTATACCAATAAAGAATTTGCACCGGACTATTTAAGTATATTCATATATGAATTCAAACAAGGGCTATTTGAGTTCAAAACCGTGATGAATGTTAAGTTTCATTTCTTTCAGATACCCGATTGGTATTTCGAACTGGAACGTTTCAACCGCTCCGGCAATAATACAGGCTGGCTTATTTCGCGATTAACACCTATTACCGAACAGGAAAAGAGAATATTAATGAAATATATCTATCATGATTAAAAGATATTTCATATTAGCCCTTATATTATCCCTCTTTAGCCTGACTGTGCCGGCACAAGAACTCAGCAATCAGGAAATAAGCGATTATAAATCGGAATGTTATGATTTAGTGGGTTATCTGGAGTTTTCACTCAACTCAATAGGTGGTAACGATTTAAGCCCAAAAGAAAAAGATATTATCATCAGCAAATCTTTTACCAAACTATTCAGAGATGCGAAGGTACAAGTAGAAGATGATTTAATACCCAATCGCGAAGCTATTACCAATAAAGATATTCAGGCCTACCTTAAAGATGTCGATTTCTTCTTTAAAGATGTTAATTTCTCTTTTAAAATCCTTACCATTGATTTGCTCCAGGACGAAGTCAATCACGCTTTCTTTAAGATACAAGCTATCAGAACACTAACAGGCCACAACATCCAAAACGACAGCATTTATAACGAACAAGTCCGTTTTATTGAAGTCGCCATTGACCAAAACCAGCGCGATTTAAAAATCGTTAGCATTTACACCACTAAAATAAACCATGCCGAAGAAAATATCAACTGGTGGAATGAGCTGCCACTGAACTGGAAAGAAATTTTAGGAAAAAACCAATACCTGTCAGATGGAACAGAGTTCTCAAGCATCTTGAATATTCAGGCTGATATGTTTATTATTGAGAAACAAAACGACAGCTTAAACCTGACCATTAACGACAGTATAAATCTCACAAACGCCCTGATTTTCGACAGCATCATTATCTCGAAAGATAGTATAGGCGATGCCCTCTATAAAGACATCAATCATCAGCTAAATAATATATTAAACATCACAAAATTAGATATCTCGAGCAAATACGATATCACCAGTCTGGAACCGCTGAGCAAACTTACCGAGCTGCATACCCTGGATGTTTCTTATACCATGATCAACGATTTATACCCTATCAGGAATTTGGTTAACCTTCAGGATTTAAACATCTCCAACACCCCCGTCAATAACCTGGATGCTCTGATTTACAGCATGTCGTTACAAAAGCTCAACATCTCGCATACGCAAGTATATTCACTAAATGCCATCGTTAATCTGAGCAATTTAAAGATCATAAATATCTCCAGTACCTATATTGATGATATCAGACCTCTGACTCAGATGACCGCCATTTCGAATCTGGATATGAATAACAATCCGGGCATCAATGATATTGAATCCCTTGCAGAGCTGAAAGAACTCACTTACCTGGATATCTCCAATTGCCCTATTGACGATATCAGTAGTTTATCGAACTTAAACCATCTGAGTATCTTTCGCTGTAATAATACCATGACAAACGATTTGAGTCCCTTATCAAACTTAAACAAACTCACTATTGTTCATTGCGAAAATACCGAAATCACCAATCTCGATGCCTTAAACGATATGACAGATTTAGCAAAAATATATTGCGACAATACGCTTCTGAACGAAGAAAAAGCTGTTGAGTTTATGAATAAAAACCCTCATGTATTAGTGGTTTACGAAACTAAGAAATTAAAAAAATGGTTCAGCTCTTTAAGTCAGGAATGGAAAGAAATATTTGCGTCTAATGTTGATATTGATATTTCGAATCCATCGAAAGAGGATCTGCATCAGGTGATTAGCATTTTAGAATTAGACATCAGCGATCATGAAAAGATAACATCACTTGAGCCTATATCCCGTCTTAAAAACATCAAAACTTTAAAGGCACCTCATACCAATATTACTTCAATTAATGCCTTATACGAATTACGAGAATTGGATTATTTGGATATGAGTCATACCAATATAGAAAACATTTCGGCTTTGGAGAACCTGAGCAGCATTAGTTATATTGATATCTCAAATACACAGGTTTCAAATATCGAGGTGTTTAAGAACATTCATAACCTAAAATATATCAATATTGACTCTACCCCTGTAACATCCCTTAAACCCATATTCAATTCAAGCGCCATCAGAAAAATAAACGCTAATAATACCAATATTGACAATTTAGAATTTGAAGCCTTTCTGCTAAAAAACCCCAAATGCGTTGTTATTTACCAGAGCGAAGAATTACTGAACTGGTGGAATGGCTTAAACGATGGCTGGACTAAGGTTTTATCCAATATCATGGATTGGGAAGCCTCTCCCGATGATATCGAGCTTCATCAATTGGTAAAATCCTCCACATTAACTATTAAAAACAATAGGGAAATAGATGATTTAATGCCTATGATGGCTTTTACACTCATCAAGGAATTACACATCACCGGGACTCAAATTTCAAATATCGATTTCTTAGCGGATCTCAAACACCTCAAATCCATCGACTTATCCAACAACCCCATCATGAGTATGGATGCCCTGAGTAATGCCGACCAACTAACATCTATCAATATCTCAAACACACCCATCAATAATTTAGATTGGATAGTCAATATGTCGCAATTGGAATATCTGGATATTAGTGGTACACAAATCAGGAAAACAAAACCTCTGGAGTCTTTAGGTCACTTAAAAACACTTATTGCCTATAATACGCGTATCTCACGACTTTCGGATTTAGACAATGCCATTAATCTACGCAATTTAAAAATCTACAACACCAAAGTATCGGCTCGAAAAGTTGAAGATTTTAAAAGCACACATCCTAACTGCACGGTAGATTATTATTAAAACATACTCATTAATACTTCTTACTGTAAATTATTTATTATTTTTGATTAATGAATGATAAAATTAAAATTGAATTATCAGACGATCAGTTCACGGCCTTGACTCATTGCATGTTATCGTACCAAGATTCTGAATATGAGGACTATGAGAAAATCATCATGGCCCGGCATATTTTGGGGAAAGTATTAAAAAAGATGATTAACAGATTCCAGAATATTAAGAAGAAAAACAAAATGAGTCTGAATATGGCAGAGGCTGCTGCATTCCGAACATTGATGAATAGCCAGATTGACCGTTGTGGCATTTATGAACAGACCATTATCAGAGATATATTAATGCAAATAGGAACTAAATTATAATAGCTGTCAGATAGTTATTATAAGCAAAAGAAATAATTATGAAAGCATTTAAAGCATACGATATCAGAGGCATTTACAATCAGGATTTTGATAAAGAAGACGTCTATAAAATTGGGTTCTTCCTCCCCGAATTATTACATGCCAGGAATATATTGGTGGGTAGAGATGCCAGGGTGTCTTCGCCCGAAATATTTGAATACTTATGCAAAGGGATCACAGATGCCGGTGCCAATGTGAGCGATGCCGGACTTTGTACCACTCCCATGATCTATTGGGGAACAGGGAAATACGAGTTTAAAGCTTCTGTGATGATAACCGCCTCTCACAACCCTGCCGATCATAATGGCTTAAAGATATCCGGCGAACATGTAAAACCTATTGGCTACGATACCGGACTCTCCGATTTGGAAAAAACCATTGAAAACAATGAAACAGTCATTAGTAAAAAGAAAGGAAGCATCACTAAATTCGATTATCATCAGGAATATTTAGACTTCCAGCTTAAAAACTATAAGGATATCTCTAATTTAAAAATCGCTTTTGATATCTCTAATGGCATGGCTGCACTGTTTGCTAAAGATATCTGGGGCAAACATCCTACTTATATTTTCGAAGATATTGATTGCAGTTTCCCTAATCACGAAGCCAACCCACTTGATCCCCAAAATGTAGAAGATCTAAAGAAACTCGTTAAAGATACCCAATCGGATATAGGTGTTATATTTGACGGAGATGCCGACCGGGTGATGTTTGTTGATGAAAACTCTCGTTTTATTTCGCCCGATTTAATCATCGCCCTTTTGGCACATCATTTCCTAAAGGAGAAAAAAAACGGCATAAGGGTATTACAAGATATCAGAACGAGTAAAGCTGTGGGTGAGTATATTAAAAAGTATCATGGCGAAATGCATATGTGGCGTGTTGGTCGTGCCTATGCGGCCCTTAAACTCAACGAAATTGACGGTTTATTTGGTGGTGAACTGGCAGGACATTATTACTTCAAAGATTTCTATTATTCCGATAGCGGTATCATGGCGGCTATCCTGGTGCTGAATATTGTATCTGAAAATAAAAAACAAGGCCTCAGTTTCTCCCAACTGATAGCTGAGATTGAGACCTATAAAAACTCTGGAGAAATAAACTTTAAACTCGAAAGAAAAACCGAAGCCATGGATGCGGTGAAAGACCATTATTTTGCTATCGAAGAACCCGATGCTTTTTACGACTTCGATGGCTATCGCATAGAATATCCTGATTGGTGGTTAAATATCCGACCATCGAATACCGAGCCTTATCTACGCTTCCTGGCCGAAGCCAAAACACAAGCGAAATTAGATGAAGTGGTCAGTAATTGTAAAAAAATCATCAATAGCTTTGCCTAAGAAACTACATCTGATATGGCTTTTGGTGCTGGTTCTGCTACAGGCAACACATGGGCAAACCACTATAACAGCCGATAGCAATCAGGTTCATAAAGGCAGGCTCATTGGGGTGAGCAGCCTGGCTGCAACAGCCTATATAGGCGGCATGACCGGCCTGTATTATTTATGGTATCAAGGCTATGAGCGTTCTTCGTTCCATACCATCAACGATAGTAAAGCCTGGCTGCAGGTCGATAAATTTGGCCATGCCTTCTCCTCTTACCAAATGAGCCGGGTAGCCTATGTGGCCTTCGACTGGGCAGGCCTGGACAGTAAACAAGCCATGTGGTTGAGTAGTGCTTATGGTTTCGTATTTTTTACTACGGTAGAAATTTTTGACGGACATTCTGCCAACTGGGGCTGGAGCTGGAGCGATATAGCCGCTAATGCAGCAGGTACCGGCTTTTTCCTGGGACAACAACTGCTTTGGAAAGAACAAAGGATGCAGTTAAAGTTTTCGTATGCACCCTCGGAATATGCCCAATACAACCCCCATGTGTTAGGATCTAACGGCATCGAACGAATCCTTAAAGATTATAATGCCCAAACCTATTGGTTGTCAATCAACCCTCAATCGTTCACATCGCACCGGATTTTCCCAAAATTCTTAAATATCGCCATTGGCTATGGTGCCAAAGGAATGATCAACACCTATAATAATCCCGAAACCATCAACGGCGAAGCCATCCCACACTTTGATCGTACACGGCAATATTACCTCTCACTTGATGTGGACCTCACAAAAATCAAAACAAAATCGGAATTTTTAAGACTCCTTTTCAGTTTTGCAAATATGATTAAAGTCCCCTTGCCTGCTTTGGAATATAATTCGGAAAATGGCTTTGTTTTTCATCCTATCTATTTCTAATCCGAAAAGCTTTCAAATGTCATTCTGTCGTAAAAAATCTTTTGGCTTAAATATTGTCATATGTTGAAGCAATAATTTAGGAACAAATATTACTTTCGTATTATACTGATTGTATGTTTGTTACATATAATTATTAATTTCGAAATAAAGTGTAATAATATGTTTTCATTAGAAAACTGACATATTAACTGCGATTATGACAAAAAAGACAAAAGGAAATAAGACCGAAAAGAAAAAGGCTGAAGACTTAAAGCAAGAGGAAACTAAGGCTGTTGAGAATAACGCTGAACAAGAGAATAAAGAGGAAGCGAATGAGGAAAAAGCTGAGAAGAGCATTGAATCATTAGAAGCTGAGATAGCTGATCTCAAAGACAAACATCTCCGCTTATTCTCTGAGTTTGATAACTTCAGAAGAAGAACAACCAAAGAAAGAATAGAGCTTTTTAAAACAGCACATTCCGACTTAATGCTTGATTTATTGCCTATTCTTGACGATTTCGATAGAGCGATGAAATCTTTTGAAGATTCCGACGATGCTGCTGCTATCAAAGAAGGCGTGGATTTGATTAAGAATAAATTTGAGAAAACACTTGAGAAAAAAGGTTTAAAATGTATGGAATCCTTACATAAGGAATTCGATACTGATTTTCACGAAGCTATAACAGAAATCCCTGCTCCTTCCAAAGACCTTAAATCTAAAGTAGTTGACGTTGTTGAAAAAGGTTATACTTTGAACGATAAGGTCATCAGATATGCAAAAGTCATTGTTGGGAAATAATAAAGTAAAGAAGGACTAAAGATGAGTAAAAGAGATTATTACGAAATATTAGGCGTTGATAAAAATGCTACAGGACCCGAAATAAAGAAAGCTTACCGTAAAGTAGCTATTAAATATCATCCCGATAAAAACCCTGATGATGCTAAAGCTGAAGAAAAGTTTAAAGAAGCAGCCGAAGCTTATGAGGTATTGAGTAATGCCGATAAGAAATCTCGATACGATCAATTTGGTCATGCTGGTGTGGGAGGCGCAGCCGGTGGCGGTGGCTTTGGCGGCGGCGGTATGAATATGGAAGACATATTCTCTCATTTTGGCGATATCTTTGGTGGCGGCTTTGGCGGCGGTGGCTTTGGTGGCGGCGGAGGCAGACGCAGAAGAGTGAACCGTGGTACCAACCTTCGTATTAAGGTAAAACTAACACTCGAAGAAATTGCCAAAGGCACCGAGAAAAGAATAAAAGTAAATAAGTATATCAACTGTAGCAGCTGCCATGGTACCGGTGCCGAAGGTCATGGAAGAACCACCTGCTCCACCTGTAATGGTACTGGTCAGGTAACCAAAATAGTCAACTCCTTCCTTGGACAGATGCAAACAGCTACTACCTGTCCTCAGTGTGGCGGCGAAGGCGAAATCATCACCAACAAATGTAAAACATGTCACGGTAATGGCATTGTGAAAGGCGAGGAAGTGATTACCATAAAAATCCCTGCCGGCGTAGAAGATGGCATGCAGTTGAGTATGTCGGGCAAAGGAAATGCAGCGGCTCGCGGTGGTGTTCCCGGTGACCTGATTATCCTAATAGAGGAAATCCCTCATGCCGAACTGGAACGTGATGGTACTAACTTATTACACGATCATTTCATCAGCTTCACAGATGCTGCCATGGGTTCTACCATCGAAGTCCCTACTATCGACGGTAAGGCACGTGTTAAAATTGCTGCAGGAACACAACCCGGTAAAGTATTAAGACTTAAAGGCAAAGGTATCCCCGATATCAATGGCTATGGAACCGGTGATTTATTGGTTACTATTAATGTGTGGGTTCCTAAGAAACTCGATCCTACAGAAAGAGAAATGCTGCATAAGCTTAATCAAAGTGCCAATTTTAAACCGGACCCTAACAGCAACGAAAAAGGGTTTATGAACCGTATGCGTGACTACTTCAGATAGATGCCTGAGGTGTTTGTCACTTAAATAAAACAGGTCAAACAAAGCAAAAAAAATATTAGGACGATTTAATTTTTGATGTATCTTTGCAGCACGTTAAACAATAACGTTCGTTCTTAAATTTGCTTTGGTAGTTCTCCCGATAGTTATCGGGACTTAGAATACCTGCCTGTCATCTCGCCTCAGGCGAGACGGGTTCGAGTCCTGATAGGGATTGGCAAATTATTGAAATATTAAAGAACTGGTTTGGTAGTTCAGTTGGTTAGAATACCTGCCTGTCACGCAGGGGGTCGCGGGTTCGAGTCCCGTCCAGACCGCAAAAAGCACTTCACTTATGAGGTGCTTTTTTCGTATATAACTTTTCGTATAATTTAAATATTATTTATTCTAAAACATTCAATGTATCATACATGCCTGTCATCTCGCCTCAGGCGAGACAGGTTCGAGTCCCCTAACCTTAGGCAGACAAGCTATCCAAACTGTAAAAAACACTTTATTATATGACGTTTTTTTTGTATATTTCAATACTATGGAAAAACATTACACCTATATCATTTACTCTAAATCTCATCATATCTATTATAAGGGATATTCTACACGGCCCTATAAACGCTTAAAAGAACATAATGCAGGACTCAGCAGATACACCAAAGATAAAGGGCCCTGGGAATTGGTCTTTTTACAATTATTCCCTACAAAACAAGAAGCCTTAAAACGTGAGAAATCTCTTAAACATGCAAATAAAGATTACCTGCTTTGGATAATGTCACAAACCTATAATATGATTGCTTAGTATACCTGCCTGTCATCTCGCCTCAGGCAGACAAGCTATCCAGACTGTAAAAAACACTTTATTATATGACGTTTTTTTGTCTCTTCTATACGTTATAAAGAATATTTAAACAAATGCCTCTCGTGCTGATTCGGGAGAATCATACACGCCAGCACCATAAAAGGCAAACATGGCGGCACCTAAAACGGTGGTTTCCGTCTGAGGATTGGTCTTTATTTCAATGCCCAGTTTCTCAGCCCGAATTTGATTCCAGAGCTGATTCTTAGAACCTCCTCCTACTACCATCAGGGAGCTGACTTTTATACCACTTAAAGCTTCCAATACTAACAGATTCTCTTTTGTTTTCTCGGCTAAAGTATGTAGAGCTGACAGATAAATCTCACCTCTTGTTGATTGTAGATTTAGGCCTTTGATAAAGCCTTCTTTACTTAAAAAATCGGCACCAAAATCTAATTGACTCTCTTTGGCAGTCCTTGCTTCCGATATCATGATATCATAAATATCATCTCTGTCTTTTACATCGGTAAAAAGTGTGTTCTTTATCCATTCTAAAATCCCGGAGCCCAACCATTGGATACCCGGGTTGTATAATGGCGATTTAGCATCTAATTCTACCGTTACCCCTTTTGTTCTATTATCATCATTCAGATGTGCTTTGCCCGAACGCATCATCAGAATCTCCCAAGTACCGGAACTCAATACGGCTTCATTATTATTGGCTCCGGAAGCGAATATGGCAAATTGCGTATCATGACCGGCCGCATAAACAGCTGTCCCTTTTTTAATTCCCAATTCCTTGCTTGCTTTTTTACACAAGTCTCCTACCCTTTCGCCGGCCTGCTTTATGGGTGGAAACTGACTTCGGCTCATGTTTAACACAGATAAGATATCATTGGAGAAATCTCTTGTTTTGAGATCCCCCATCATAGAAGTCCCTAACATCGAAGCATCGGTATATAAAACATCTGTCAGGTTTTGAGCAATAATAGATGGCATAAACAACCAATGATGCGTATTCAACAGTATCTCCGACTTGTTCTGCAACAGCCAATAGAGTTTATAAACAGTGTTAAAATGAAAATGGTTGACTCCTGATATTTGATAAAGCGATTCCAATGGTATCTTATCATATAAATCGTCCAAAATAGTATTGCCACGCTGACAAGCCCAGCTGATGACGGGATATAATTGTTTGCCATTTTTATCATAAGGAGCTCCATCCACACCAAAAGTAGTGATGGTGACACCTATGATATTATCAGGATTAATCTGCGATACCACCGTTCTGGTAGC
>Ga0256827_10000563_pt1 | contig 23091 bp, 15 predicted proteins | sample CV84metaG_FD_185977 | JGI IMG/M metagenome (GOLD analysis project Ga0256827, IMG submission 185977) | Hydrothermal vent microbial communities from East Pacific Rise, Pacific Ocean - CV84 | ecosystem: Environmental > Aquatic > Marine > Hydrothermal vents | place: Pacific Ocean: East Pacific Rise...
TTTGAGGTCTCTGCACAGAAGGCTTATGAGTTGAAGCAGAGTAGTTTTACCTCTACACTATTGACCTCTCCTAAAAAGTCTCTAACTCAACTACAAAAAGCTGGAGATCTTTTAGCTAGTAGATATGGCTTAAAATTTGTAGCACCCGACTACAGAAAAGCTTCTGGTACACAAGAGCAAAATATACTTGCAAAAAAAGATGCTCTCTACCGTCAAGACTATTGTGGTTGTATGTATGCACTAAACATACAAAGAGATGAGCAAAAAAGGGTTACAGATGAACTCTTTTCACCCATCTCTAAACAGGTTCAACCAGAGTCAATAGAGGAACGCATAGAGCTGTATGAAAAACGCATAGAGCTAGAAGATAGAGAGCAAAACTACAAAATAGTTAAACAACGCTTCTTAAACTGGCGACTTCAAATGGGCTTTTTGCGTGTTAAAAAGAGTTTAGTACCATCACATATACTACCATACTCTACCATTAAAAGTAGATATAGCCGAGGTAAGGTTGAGTACAAAGTAGATAAGCTACACTTTATGAACAGAGATGAAGTTAAGTTTATAACTCTTAGCGTATATAACGAACTCTTAGAGTGCAGCTATGAAAACATAAAAGAGCTTATGTTTAACCCTCCTAGTTTTAGTAGTGAATTAGAGCTTCGTAGTATGTTAGCTCTTAGCCCTTATGATCTATCAGCCATATTTGTTGTAGAAGAGATACCAGATGGGAAAATAGAGATTTTTCTTCACTCAGAGACATATAGTGATGTTAAAGAGTTACTTGTAACAAGTATTTAACTCAAATCGTACTATAATTAAAAAAAAGTAATTTAAAAATGCAAAATATTTACATAAAATACTCTCAAAACATATCTAAATACTCAGGCTACTTAGCAGCCATTTTAGTTATGTTTCTTTCACTACTAGTTGCCTATGATGCAGGTATGCGTTACCTTTTTTCAGAAGGGTCAATAGCACTTCAAGAGATAGAGTGGCATATATTTGACATTGTATTTCTCTTGGGTCTCTCTTACGCACTAAAACATAACAAACATGTAAGAGTAGATATATTTTTTGAAAAATACTCCAATGAGACTAAAGCAATAGTTCAAATACTCTCTATGCTACTGCTTGTTATTCCATTTTCATTACTTCTTATTGTAAATGCTTATGATATGACTATGCAGAGTTTTATACAAAATGAAATATCGGCAGACCCAGGGGGTTTAGGTAGTAGATGGCTTATTAAGTCTATGTTAGTACTCTCTTTTGTACTTCTCATACTTCAAGCTCTAAGTGAAGTGTTTAAATCTTACTCTACTTTAAGTAGTAAAAAGTCCCTCTATAAAACTTTAGCTATAGTGGCTACATTTGGGCTTTTTGTTTATGTGGCATGGTTTTATAGAATGGAGTTTATTGTAGATCCTGTCTACATTATGTTTGCTATGGCTCTTGTGTTTCTTATGCTTGGTTTTCAGGTATCATTTGTTTTTGCAGGAGTTGCACTCTTTTTTGCACTCATAGCAGATGAAGTGGGCTTAGAAGTTTTAGAGATGTTACCATATAGAACTTATGGGATTATGGGTAATGTTACACTTATGGCTGTACCACTATTTATATTTATGGGGCTTATTTTAGAGCGTTCAAAAATGGCTGAAAAACTACTCATATCTATGGGTAAACTCTTTGGTAAACTAAGAGGTGGGTTAGCCATTTCTGTTGTACTTGTTGGTGCTATATTGGCAGCTAGTACAGGCATAGTTGGTGCTTCTGTTGTTATGATGAGTCTTATAGCTCTACCTCTTATGTTAAAACACAACTACGACCCTGCACTAGCTTCAGGTAGCATTGCAGCTAGTGGAACACTAGGACAACTCATACCACCATCTATAGTACTCATAATTCTAGGTGACCAGATGCACCTCTCTGTTGGTGATTTATTTAAGGCTGCTGTTGTACCTGGCTTGTTACTTATAGCACTCTATATTGGATATATTATTATCATATCATTTTTTAAAAAAGATTTAGCTCCTGCCATTGTATCGGATGAGCCATACTCAGTAGTAGTAAAAGAGGCACTAAAAGCCATAGCTCCACCTCTTCTACTTATAGTTGCTGTCTTAGGATCCATATTTGCAGGTATAGCTTCACCTACAGAGTCTGCTGCTATAGGGGTACTAGGAGCTTTAGGATTGGCTACTTACAACAGAGCATTCTCTTTAGACCTACTCAAATATGCTAGTTTAGAGACTGTTAAGTTAACTGCTATGATATTTATGATCCTCATAGGAGCAACTGCATTTTCATTAGTCTTCAATGAGTTGGGTGGTGGAGATATGGCACTAGAGTTTTTTGCTAAAGACATGGGAGATAAGTGGACATTTATAGCCGTTGCTATGCTTGTAATATTTCTACTAGGTTTCTTCATAGACTTCATAGAGATAGCATTTGTAGTAGTACCCATACTAGTACCCATAGTAGCAAGTTTTGGCATAGACCCAATATGGTTTGCCATACTCATAGCTATGAACCTTCAAGCATCGTTTTTAACCCCACCATTTGGTTTTGCACTATTTTACCTCAAAGGTGCAGCAGGAGACAGGGTAACTACAGGAGCTATCTACAGAGGAGTAGTACCTTTTATACTACTTCAGTTACTAGCTCTAATCATAATACTAGTATTTCCTGAGATGATTTATGTGTTTAGTTAAAATTAAATAATTCTATGACAATTTGAGATATTTTAAGAGTTGCTTATTTTTATGTGTTATAATATCTTAATTAATATCAAGGTGTTTTTTTGAAAATTTCTATTATTGTGATTGCTATACTTTTTATATATGTTGCATTTTCAACAATTTTTCCAGATACTGCAATGGCAGGAAATATAGGAAAAATCATAGGAGATACTAACCACTACCTTTTTGGTTATTTTGCTTATGCCAACATCATTGTACTTTTTTATCCACTATATAAACTCTATAACTATAAGATTCAAAGAAAAAATTTAGATTTTTATTTAGGTTGGATACTCTTTTTTATGGCTGTTGTTCTACTCCAAGCACTAATATTGGACTCAAGTCATGCTGGTTATGTAGGTAGAAGCATAGTTATATTTTTAGAGCCATACATAGGAAAAGCTGGATTATGGCTATTTTTATTGATGATTATCTCTCTATCTTTAACTTTTATTGTTGATGAAGATTTTTCGTTTAATGAATTTAAATCTAATTTACCATCATTACCTAAAAAAAAGAGAAGTAACTCTTCAAGTAAATTTTCTACTATTTTAAAAGAGATATTTAAACACCCTTTTTCATCTCCTGCTATTGAAGATGAAATGATGCCTCTTTTAGATGAAAGTAAAAAGAAAAAAGTAACTCCAAAAAATAAAAATAATTTAAAAAAAGAGTCTGTCAAAAAAACTAAGAAATCTAATGTCAATAAGGAAGATGATTCAATTATACAAGAGATTGAAGAGTTAGAAGATAAAGCCATGAAAGAGTCCAATAAAAACTCTAAAAGCTCAAATGGTGTTGAGATAGTTAGTGAACTACAAGAGAATACTAAGCTACTTAGTACCATGGAAAAAGGTACTATAGATACTCCAAAGAACTTTAAATTGCCAAAAATTAACTTTTTACAAAAAGCTCCAAAAGTTACAAAAAAAGTTAATGAAGCAGAGATAGATAGAAAAATAGATGAAATTATGGCAAAGCTTATGCAGTTTAAAATAGATGGAGAGATAGTCCGTACTTACTCTGGACCACTAGTTACAACTTTTGAGTTTAAGCCTGCACCAAATGTAAAAATATCTAAAATACTTGGTCTACAAGATGACTTAGCCATGGCATTAGCAGCTGAGACTATTCGTATACAAGCACCTATACCAGGTAGAGATGTTGTAGGTATTGAGATACCAAATGAGACAATAGATACCATCTATTTAAGAGAGATTTTAGAGAGTAAAATTTTTACAGAGTCTAAATCACCTTTAACTATTGCTCTAGGTAAAGATATAGTAGGTAATCCATTTGTAACAGATATTAAAAAGTTACCTCACATACTCATAGCAGGAACTACAGGCTCTGGAAAATCAGTTGGCATAAATGCTATGATACTCTCACTTCTATATAGAAATGACCCTACACATTTAAAATTAATGCTAATAGATCCAAAAATGTTAGAGTTCTCTATGTATGATGATATACCTCACTTAATTACACCTGTTATAACAGAACCAGCAAAAGCCATAGCAGCACTTGCTAATATGGTAGGAGAGATGGAGAGACGCTATAAGTTAATGGCAGAGAGTCGAACTAAAAATATAGATAACTATAATGATAAGGTAACAAAAGAGTCATCAGCAGACCCTTTCCCATACATAGTAGTAATCATAGATGAATTAGCAGATCTTATGATGAATGCAGGCAAGGAGGTGGAACTCTCAATAGCAAGACTTGCACAAAAATCAAGAGCATGTGGTATTCACCTTATAGTTGCGACACAAAGACCTAGTGTAGATGTTGTAACAGGTATTATTAAGGCAAATCTACCATCAAGACTTAGCTATAGAGTTGGTCAACGAATAGACTCTAAGGTTATTTTAGATGCAATGGGTGCAGATAGTCTTCTTGGTCGTGGTGATGGGCTATTTACTCCTCCTGCTTCTACAGGATTAGTACGCATACATGCACCATGGACTACAGAAGATGAGATAGACAAAATAGTTGAATTTTTAAAAGAGCAAAGAGCTCCTGAGTATGATGAGAGTTATCTTATGGAGAGTGTAGACTCATCAGGTAAAAAGAAAAATTCAGATATTGAACTAGATCCACTCTATGAAGATGCTAAAAAAGTAATTATTCAAGATCAAAAGACTTCTATATCATACCTACAAAGAAAACTACAAATAGGCTATAATAGATCTGCAAATATTATAGAGCAGTTAGAGACTAAAGGAGTTTTATCTTCAGCAAATGCCAAAGGCGTTAGAACCATCAATACTTAACTATCTAAGACTCTTCTAGCCAATACAAATGTTTTAGCATAATGTCCATAATATAAAGGAGATATAATAATACCTTTTTTCTTAGATGCAGCATGGATAAACTCTCCATTACCTAGGTATATACCTACATGAGTAACAGGTATACCTCTTTTTTTATCTGTTAAGAAAAATAGAAGATCACCTTTTTGTACTCTATTTATATCTACAGCAAACCCTCTTTTAGACTGAGACCATGCCGTACGAGGTAAGTTTACACCATGTTTTTTGTAGAGATACTGTACATAACCTGAGCAGTCAAAACCTTTAGGTGTAGTACCTCCCCATACATACTTTCCTCCCTTAAAATACTTAGCATAATTAAGAAGTTTAGTTTTATCATCATCTGTAAGAGTATATTTTAAACCTCTCTTCTTAGCTTTTACTGTTGCTTGTGTTATTTTCTCTACACTCTTTTTTACATTGGCTACTTTTCTAGCTACCTTTTCTGCTTTTCGTATTTCATCATACATAGCTTGAAGTGAATAGTCTGTAACTTTTTGAGTTATACACTCATTATTTAAATGGTTTAGTTTTTTAGCATGATAAATTCTTCCATTACTATCTGCAATAGTAAATAGACTTGCCATTGATGTTGTAAGTAATAATGAAGATAAAAAAGATACTTTTAACATAGAACTCCTAAAAATTAATATTTTATACTATCAAAAAAAGACTTAAATCTACTAGATTTAGATATAATACAAAATGAATAAAATTATAATTATAGGAGGTGGTGCTTCTGCTTTAATGTTAGCATCACTTTTAAATAAAAATAGCGTAACCATTATAGAATCTAATCCTAAACTAGGAGCAAAGTTACTCATATCTGGTGGTGGTAAATGTAACATTACAAATGAAATGATGGGGACACAATACTACTTAGGCAATAGTCACTTTATAGAACCTTCACTAGATTTTTTTAATCATAAAGAGTTATTAACTTGGTTACATAAACATAATTTAACTCCTGAAATACGCAATAGTAGTCAATATTTTTGTAAAAATTCAGCAAATGAAATGCTAGATATTTTTAAAAAATATACTAAAAATCAAACTATTTTACTAAATGAAGATGTATTAGCAGTCAATAAAAATAATGATATATTTTCAGTTAAGACTACAAAAAGAACTATTGAAGCTAAGTATGTTGTAGTAGCTTCTGGAGGTCTTAGTTTTCCAAAAATAGGTGCTAGTTCTATAGGTTATGAGATAGCAGAAAGTTTTGGACATAGTGTAAAAAAAACTGCTCCTGCGTTAGTAGGTTTTACACTACAACCTGAACAATTTTTCTTTAAAGAGTTATCTGGTCTATCTACAGAAGTAGTCATAGATGTTAAAGGTAATTTATGCAGTGGTTCCCTACTGTTTGCACATAAAGGCATAAGTGGTCCTGCTGTTTTAGATGCATCAATTTACTGGGAAAAAGGTTTGCTAGAGATAGATTTTTTACCAAAATTTGAATTAGATAGTTTAAGAAAAAGTAAAAAGCAATTAACTTCTCTACTTCCTATGCCAAAAAGACTTACTAAGTCTTTTTTGGTACAATTAGGTTTAAATGATAAAATAGGATTAAAACTATCATCAAGTGAAATAGAAAAATTAAAAATGCTAAAACACTATAGTTTTGCTCCAGCAGGTACTTTTGGTTACTCAAAAGCAGAAGTTACTAAAGGAGGTGTCTCTACAAACGAGGTAGATGCATATACTATGCAAAGTAAAAAAGAAGATGGGCTTTTCTTTTTAGGAGAAGTATTGGATGTTACAGGAAGACTTGGTGGATACAACTTCCAATGGGCATTTTCAAGTGCATATATGTGTGCAAACTATTTAAAGGAAAATTAATACATGAAATTAAAGTTATTACTTATATTGGCTTTTGCCCTTATATTAAGTGGCTGTGTAGGACCATCTGACTCAGCAGGATGGAACTCAAAACAGAAACAAGAGTTTTTACAAATACTACAACAAGATAAATATGTCTCAATATGTGAGCAAAAAGCACTCTATAAAAAAGTAGTTGAGACTAGAAACTCTAAGCTAATGACTAGACTTTTATATGAGTATACTAAAAATCTTGCTAATGGATGTATTGTCAATAGTGAAGGCTTCAATGAGTATAAGCAAGAAGTTAAAATGGATTACATTCAAAAAAGGCTTAAAGCAAACTATAGTATTGAGAAAATATTAGCTCCTTATGTACCTAAATATAGACAATTTAATGCTCTTATAGCACACTATAAAGCATTAAAAAGAAGTAGAAAACAGTCTGCAAAACTTCTAAAAAGTGTTCGTTTAAATATTGAAAGAGTAAAACTAATGAAACCAGGGATTGGAGATACCTATGCATTAGTAAATATACCAGAATTTGAGATTCGTATAATTGAAAAAAATAAAACTTCTCTTAAAATGAGAATAGTAATAGGTACAAGAAAAAGACAAACACCTATTTTCTCTGAAGATCTTAAATACATCATAGTAAACCCTACTTGGAATGTTCCAGATAGTATTGCAAGAAATGAAGTTATACCAGGGATAATAAGAGACTCCAACTACTTAAGGAACCACCGTTTAGTAGTAAGAAAAGATTACAATTTAAAATCTCCAGCACTAGAGCTTAGTTCACTAAATATTAAAAATTATGTAGGTGGAGAAGGTCCTGTACCATTTAAATTTATTGAAATACCATCAAATAGAAATGCTTTAGGTAGAGTTAAATTTATATTCCCAAATCATCACTCTGTATATATGCATGATACACCTATGAAAAAACTATTTAAAAGAAAAGTTAGAGCATATAGCCATGGTTGTGTAAGGTTAGGTAATCCAAAATATATGATGGAATTTTTAGTTAAAAATTATACTTCAACTCCATATAGTGATGTTGTAAAAAAATATAATAGTAAAAAAACAGAATATATTAAAATAACTAAAAGGCTACCTGTCCATACGGCATACTTTACAGCCTATGTTGATGAGAGAGGACATTTAAAACTATTTGGAGATATATACAATTTAGACAAAAAACAGCAGCTAAGTTTTTAGTCTTTATAAATCATTATGTAAGAAAGAGGTATCTTTTACCCTCTTTTTTAACTAAATATATATAAATTGTAAGCCTCCCCTTATGAAAGTTATAGCTTTAAATCATATCTACTTGTTTTGCTCTTTGCTTTTTAAGCTCATCAAGTGATACAACTTCATTACCTGCAAAATCCAATCCTAAGAAGTTAGGGATACTCTCAATTTATTTACTTAAACTTCTTATATACCTGCGTATATTTTCCTAACATAATCAAATTCAAAAACACATCATCATAAAGACCACTCTTTTTATCTCTTGTAATATCTTTTTTAAATGCTTTTTCTATTTTTATTTCTAACACGCTAGATTCTTAAATCCTCAAATAGAGCATCAGTTGTTTTATAGATTTTAGTATTAGTATTGGTTTCTATATTTTCTAAACGACCTTTTAGCTCTTCACTAGGTAGTGTTAAATCAAAAGGAATACCCTTTTCCATGGCAACCTTAGCTAAAAAAATATTGACAGCATCTCCAAAAGTTAAACCAAATCTTTGAAATACCTCTTTTGCTTCATTATAGAAAACATCTTCTACTCTTACACTTGTTTGAATTTTCATAATTTTACCTTTTATTCGTTAGTTTATTTTACTGTACTCCTTTTGGTGTACCTTGTCAATATAATAAGATAATGAAATATGCGTTAAAATAGCTTGTTAGTTATTATTCTCCATTATAGTTATCTCATCACTACTCAACCCATAAAGCTCATAAACCAACCTATCTATCTCATCAATGCTCTCTTGAATCATTATATCTAACTTCTCTATCTCCTCTTTTATCTCTATCTTGTCTATAGCATTTAGGCTTTCAAAGTGTCTGTTGTATTTGGCTATACTCTCTTTGGCTTGTAGTATGGTATCTACTAGCTTTATAAAGTCATTTTTAGATATTGACTTTTTAGATAATTCTTGATATAATGACTCTATCAAATCTACTTGACGCCAGAAAGGTTCCGCTGGACTCAGGATGGAGAAGTAACCGCCCTCCCTTGTAGATTTGCTCAATCTAAACTTCTTGTCTATCTGTTTTATAAAGTTTTTCTCTGTGTTTGCAAATATACTTACTAGATAATCCTCTTCATCTATGATATGAAATATCCTATCTTTACCGTTATAAAAAAATGAGTAAATCTCTCTTCTGTTATCTATATTTTGAAAGACCTCATCAAATAGATTATTGCAAAAGACAAAAGGTAGAAGTCTAAAGTAATCTCTTAGCTCTTTGTGTCCTTGAAACTTCTTGATATTTCCTAACTGTTTGGCAAATAAAAACTCTGTAAGATATATCTCTCTACCCTCAAATATACCTATAGGGTACTTTGTATCTCTATCATATATCTCTTTTTGTGGCATATCCAAAAGATACTCTATATTTTTCTTATAAAGCTCTATATTTGGTAGTTTTGGGATAGGTAATTGATTGACATAAGTTTTTTTCCATCTATTTGTACCTACTCCAGACTCTGCACATATCAAGTTAAAATACCAAAATACCACTTTTGAATTTAATAAAGATAGTAAATATTTTAAATCTTTACCTGCTATAAAAAATACAGTCATTTCAGCATAATAGCCATTTGTATCAAGTGTAAATTTACCTAAATCACTTAGCTCTATCCATAAAATCTTTTCTTTTTCAAATTCATTTAAATATGCACAATTTCTAAGATGATAAGGACTAATACCCTTATCACTTCGTTTTTCTAACTTATCCAAATATTTATCTAAATGTTCTTTGATATATGGATATTCATTAATCTTTATAGGTGGATTATTATGTGTATTTATAAGCCATTTATCAGCAAATTCATAAGTATATTGTTTTATATCTCTTCCTCTTAAAAGAGGCTTTATAATTTCTGCATTTCTTGGGTCTTTTTTTATTAATTCATCTTTTTTAGAACCATCTATTATAAATGCTTCATTAAATCCTGTTTTAATACCTGATTTAATTTCAATATCCCAATCTTTTAAAATTATTCCATTATTCTCTATTTTTTTCTTTAGATTTAGTTCATTTTCTCTTAAAAAAGTAAAATTAATTTTTGATAAATCATTTTGCTTCATTTCAAAAAAATGGTTATAATCTTTTAATGATATTTTAAAAATATTATTTTCTTCAAATCCTTTTTGTAAAATAGTTATTGTACTATCTACTGTTGCATCTTCAAAAACTTGAATACCATTAAAATCAACTATACTTTTTATGGTACTTTTAGTTAATATCATCTCTCTTAAATTCTGTCCATATTTTGCATTATAAAACTTATTGGAACAGATAAATCCATTGATACCATCTGTTTTTAAAATATTTTGAGCTAATTCATAAAAGTACACAAATAGATCAGCAGTACCAGTAAATACTGTATAAATCTTTTTTAATTCAGGTTTGAGTTCTTTTATACTCTCTTGTCTAACATACGGAGGATTACCAATAACACAATCAAACCCACCATTTGCCATAATTTCAGGAAATAACTCATTCCAATCACTTAACAGACTATTTGCACTTTTTATGTTGTTCATCAAGTTTGATAGTGGTCTGTCTCTTTTGGCTGTTTGTAGCCATAGGGAGAGTTTGGCTATACCTACTGATGCTCCATTTATATCTATCCCAAAAAGGTTGTTTTCTATGATTTGTTTGTCTATGTCGTGATGTTCAAAGAGTCCTACTCCTGCTTTTCCTAGCTCCTCTTGTAGCCATTTATGTTCACTCAAAAGGTATCTAAATGAAGCTGTTAAAAATGCACCACTTCCACAAGCTGGGTCTACTATTTTGAGACTTTCCAAATACTCTTTGTAGTTGTGTAGAGCTTCTCTTCTTTTCTCTTTGACTTTTTTGGTATCTTTTGCATCATCAAAAAGTTTTAAACTCTCTTTTTTATCTTTGCAAAGTTTAGCTATGGTATTGTCTATAATATACTCTGTAATAAACTTAGGAGTATAAAAAACCCCATCTTTTTTTCTAGTATTTACTATTTTGTGTTCTTCTAAAAATGACTCTTTTATCTTCTCTAGGTCATTTAGTGATTGTTCAAATATATGCCCTAACACTTCCACATCTACATCTTCACTAAAATCATAAGCACTAAGATGAGAAAGGTCATCTTTTATGATATGGTCATCTATAAGCAGACTCTCCAACTGTATATCTGGTTTAAATAGGTTACCATTGTATTTTGGTATATTTACTTTAGTATTACCAATATCTATAAATTGAAAGTACTTCTTGTAGTAGTTGTAGAGTGGTGTTTCATCTCCCCACTCACTATTGTTCTCATATTGCTTTATGATGGTGTCTATGCTGTTGGCAGGTATGAGTCCTCTATCTTCGGCAAAGAGTATGAACATAAATCTATCTAAGAGTTTATTGGCAGATTCAAAAATATCTTCTTTTGAGAGTTGTGTATTGTTAGCTATGAGGTTATTTAGAAGTTTTAGCCTAAAGTTACTGTACTCTTTGTAAACCTCTTTTGTTATCTCTTCTTGAGATTTTGAGAGTTTTTTAAGTCTAGCTATCTCATTTGATTCTAATGAAGATTGGTTTAGTAGTGCATAGAGTGTCCTATAGCTCTTATATGATGTCATATCTAGGCTATAGCATACATCACTACTATTAGAGTAAATATCTAATTGTTTAAAGTTTGAAATTATTACATACTTACAAGTGGATTTTTCATTTTTATATCTAAAAGCTTGGGCTATTATGTCTCTATTTTGTATTTTTTTATCACTACTTTTAAGCTCTATTATGGCTATTGGGTTATCATCTTTATCATAGACAACCCCATCGGCTTTTTTCATGTCTGTATGGTTCTTAACTTCTCTAATGCACTTAGTCCAATGTAACATTTGAGATAAAAGAGCAATAAACTCTGCACCATTTGCATCTTCTGCTATAAATTTGTCTTTTGTGACTAAATTTATAATTTCACTTGAATTTGGAGCAACAAAAGACTTGATAAAGTTTTTAAGTAATGATTTTTGAAACATAAAATAACCCCTGATTAATTACTTATATTTTACCTAAAGCTAGGTTTGAGGTTCATTTAATAGATTACTGTGTAATCTCTACACCCCCTTAAGACTCAAACTAACTTTACTCTTCTCTAAATCTATGCCTATAACTTCTATTTGGGCTAGGTATTGGTTTACGCTTAGCAGTTCTAGTGGGTGTTTGACTCTTTTTTGGCTCATTTGTGATATGTGTATCAGTCCATCATTTTTTAAGCCAATATCTACAAATGCACCAAAGTCTGCTATGTTTCTTACTACTCCTGAGACTATGCTACCCTCTTTTAGGGTGTTTATGTTGGTTAATCCTTGTTTAAAGGGTATGCTTGGTAGCTCTTCTCTTGGGTCAAAGCCTGGTTTGGCTAACTCTTTTAGTATGTCTTTTAGGGTTAGCACCCCTACATTTAACTTTTGAGCTAACTCTTTTGTATCTTCGGTGCTATCATAACTCTTTAAAGCTTTTGCTACGGCGTAACTCTCTGGGTGTATGCCTGTGTTGTCAAATATGCTTTTACCATCTCTAATACGCATAAATCCAGCAGACTGTTCATAGGCTTTTGCTCCTAAACCTTTGACTTTTAGTAGCTCATCTTTAGAGGTAAATACACCTTCACTCTCTCTATGTTTTACAATATTTTGTGCAACCTTTGTGCCTATACCAGCTACAAAAGATAGGAGCGATACTGACGCTGAGTTTACATCTACTCCTACACTATTTACCAATCGTTCTACATTTTCATTTAGTTTTCTCTCTAGTAATTTTTGGTCTACATCGTGTTGGTACTGACCTATGCCTAAACTCTTTGGGTCTATTTTGACTAATGTTGCCATGGGGTCACGCAGACGACCTGCTATGGAGATTGCTCCTCTTATGGTAACATCTAAGTTTGGGTACTCTTTGGTAGCTATGGCTGAAGCTGAATAGACAGATGCACCAGCTTCTGAGACTATTGTGTAGGGTAGAGTAAGTCCATTGGAGTTTAGCTTTGCAAAAAACTCTTGTGTCTCACTAGATGCTGTTCCATTTCCTATGGCTACTCCTTGAATGTTGTACTTTTTTACAAGTTTAGTAACAATGTTGCGAGACTTTTCATACTCATCTCTAGGAGGTACTGGGTAGATGACTGCATGTTCTAAGTAAGTACCATTTTCATCTATGATGGCTAGTTTGCACCCTGTACGGTAAGCAGGATCTACTCCCATAAGAACTTTACCAACTATGGGTGGAGACATAAAGAGTTGAGTTAAGTTTTTACCAAAAGTCTCTATGGCTGAGTTGTCTGCTCTCTCTTTAAGTAAGCCAAATACTTCTCTCTCAATAGAGGGAAAAAGTAGTCTCTTAAACCCATCCTTATAGGCTTCAAAAAGCAACTCTTTAGAGCTTCCCATGTGGCTTTTTAGCTTGTATCTTTTTAAAGTCTCTAGGTATCGCTCTGAGTCTATGCTAAGTTTTACTGAAAGCTCTTTCTCTTTTTCGCCTCTTTTTATGGCTAGGTAACGGTGAGATGGTATGTAGGCTACCTTTTCACTATGGGCTTTGTAGTTTTTAAAGCTACCATTTGGCTGAAACTTTTTAGCAGCCTTAACCTCTATAAGTCCGTGTCTTTGAACCATGTCGCGTAGCACTTCTCTCTCTTTTGGCATATCGGTATAGCGTTCTGCTACTATGTCACTAGCACCTTTTATGGCACTACTTACATCTTTGACCTCACCTCTTACAAAACTTTTTGCTTTAGCCATAAAAGCAGACCTATCAAGTTTTGCACTTTGTAGTATGTTTGCTAAAGGCTCTAAACCTTGCTTTATGGCAGTTGATGCTCTTGTGTTTCTTTTCTCTTTATATGGTCTATATATATCTTCTAACTGTGTCATACTCTTAGCACTATTTAGAAGAGTTTTTAAGTTATTGTCTAGCAAATTACGCTCTTGAAGAGTGTTGATTATTTCACTCTTACGCTCTAGTAGACGCTTATTTTTCATGTACTCATCGTAAAAAACTCTTAACTCTTCATCGTTGGCATTACCTGTAAGCTCTTTACGATAACGAGCAATAAAAGGAATGGTATCTCCATTTTCTAAAAGTTTTACTATGGCATCTGTTTGTTGTTTTGTTAAAGTTGTTTTCATGTTTACCTAAAATTATGTTAGTACATAGCTCTTAGAGTTTTAAACTCATGTAGAGCAAAATCATCTGTCATTCCACTAATGTGGTCTATGAGTAGTCTTACTCTGTAGTACCACTCTAAAATATTGTACTCTTCATTACTATTTTTATTTAATTTTTCTACATCTTCTTTGTAGGTAGAGACTTGTTTTTTTGATATTCTTTTAATAAGTCTCATAGATATAAAACAATCTATTTTTTCCTCTTTAATAAGCTTTTCAAAATCATTAGAGTTTAACTCTAAGAGTACTTTATAGCTATCAAGTAGACCATTTATAATGGTATAACCTTGAAGATCCATTGTTTGAACATTTGAGTTTTGGTAAATATGTTTAGCCGATACATTTTGAAGTATCTCAATAGCTTTGTAGTATTTACTAGATGTATCGTACTCTAAAAGTGCAGAGTTAAACTCTCCATTATAGATGGCTTGATGGTTACTTAAGTATATATCTACAACATAAAATACAAATGCTGTAATAAGTGTAGCTCTTGTAAGTGTAAAGAACATATTGAACTGGTAAGGCTCTTCACTCTCTTTTGCTTTAGCATACTGCTTCTCTATAATACCCAATAGATACTCTTCTTCTTGCTTCTTACACTCTGCTTTAATGATGTTGTAGACTTCATCTAAGCTTAGTATGCCTTTTTCTACAGAGTCTTCTAAATCTGCTGTAAGATATGAGATGTCATCAGCTGCTTCCATGATGTAGGTTAATGGAAATCTATGACCCTCTTTTACTTCTAACTTATCTTGAATTTTTTTAATAAAATCTTTTTCACTATAGTAAAAACCTGCTTTCTTTTTGAGGTAAGATAGTTTAGAATTTTTAGGTGGTTTCTCTTCAAAAGCTCCTCTAGTATACTTTAAAACAGCTAAGGTTTGTGTATATGAAAGATTTAACCTTTGAAGTTTACCTATAACTCTCATGGCTTGTGCATTTCCATCATAGTTGCAAATATCAAGAGCTATCATATCTTTTAACTCTTTAGCATGAGTCGATGTAGTTGGAAATTTATTTAATATATTTAAGAGGTTATCTTCTGCCCATTTGTTAATGGTCTGTTCAGCAAAGTGTCCAAAAGGAGGGTTTCCTATGTCGTGAAGTAGGCTTGTCATCTCACAAGTAGATATAAAGGCATTTTCAAAATCTTCTAGCCCATACTTCTCTAAACCTTCATCTTTAAGTTTAGAAAAAATGGTCTTAGATATAAACCTAGCCGTTTGAGCAACTTCCATAGAGTGTGTCAGTCTCGTACGAATAGAAGCGTTAAGTTCTAGTGCAAAAACTTGTGTACGCTTCTGTAGTCTTCTTAATCCTGAAGAGGAGATAATACGACCTCTATCACTCTCAATAGAGGTATCAAGTTTACTATATGGATATAATTCCCTATCTATAGTAATCTTTTTAGAGTAATCAATCATCTATATGTTGATTTACTGTTGATCTCTTTTTTTATCTACAAATTTTTTAATGCGTCTAAGACCCTCACGAATAGTAATAATATCTGTTGCAAAAGAGAATCTAAAGTAACCTTCTAATCCAAAGCCAAGACCAGGAACAACAGCTACACCAACCTCTTGAAGTAACTCTTTACAGAAGCTAATAGAGTCGTTTGAAATATCTTTAATATTTACAAAAAGGTAAAATGCACCATCTGGTGCAAGTACTGATAACCCTTCTATATCGTTAAAAAGTTCAACTGCCTCTTTAGCTCTTCCATCAAAAGCTCTTCTCATAGTCTCTATTTGGTCATCAACTTCACCACTAAGAGCTGTTATAGCAGCTACTTGTGTAATGGAGTTTATGTTTGAAGTACTTTGACTCTGTAGTTTACTCATAGCAGCTATTAATTTTTTGTTTGGAGTTGCTAAGTAACCAAAACGCCAACCTGTCATAGCAACAGATTTACTTAAACCATTTATAGTTACAGTTCTATGGAACATATCATCAGAAATACTAGCAACTGCAACAAACTCACCACGGTAAACAAGTTTTTCATACATCTCATCACTTGCTACTATAATATCTGTATCTCTAAGTACATCACCTATTGCTATTAGTTCAGCTCTTGAGTAGATTGCACCTGTAGGGTTTGATGGTGTAGTAAGTACAAGTACTTTAGTTCTTGGAGTAATAGCATTCTTTAACTGTTCAGGTGTTATTTTAAAGTTATTTATCTCGGTTGTCTCAATAAAAATAGGTTTACCAGAAGCATACTTAACTTGTTCAGGATAAGTAACCCAATATGGAGCAGGAATAATAACTTCATCTCCTCTATTTATAACAGCTTGAAAAAGATTAAAAAGTGAGTGCTTTGCACCATTACTTACTATAATGTCTGATGGACTATAGTTTAAGTTATTCTCTCTTTTTAATTTTAATGCTACTGCTTGACGAACTTCATTAGTTCCTGGTACTGCTGTATATTGAGTATGTCCATTATCTATGGCTTGAATAGCTGCATTTCTAATGGCACCTGGTGTACTAAAGTCTGGTTCTCCAGCAGAGAAGCTTATAACATCTTTACCAGCATCTTTTAAATCTTTAGCAAGTGTAGATATGGCAATAGTCAGAGATGGTGAGAGTGTTCCAATTCGATCAGATAACATTTAAAACCTTTTTTTATTATAAAATTATCAGAAAGTATACCTAAAAATGGTTTATGTTTTGTCATAATCAATATATGCTAATATGACATATTTTTATAAGTGTTACCATTTTTTATGTAAAATATATTAAAAAGGTATTTAATGTTTATTCACATAGATATAGACTGTTTTTTTGCATCAGCACAAAGATCTATAGATAATAGTTTAAAAAATATCCCCATAGCCGTTGGAAGCAGAAGTAACCTTGAAATATTTAATAAAAAACGAACAAATATAAAACTTTTAAATAGTAATAGTGGAGCATTTGTAACACCAGTTTTTTACTCAAATAAAAAGAGAAACTTTGAGTCAGTATTTGTAGATAATATAAATGGAGTTAGAAAAGTAAGAGGCATAGTAACAACAGCCAGCTATGAGGCTAGGGCATTTGGTGTAAAAACAGCTATGCCAATAGCACAGGCTATGCAACTATGTCCTAGTATTACTATTGTACCATCTAATTATACTCTTTACCATAAATTATCTCATAAAATACATCTTTTTGTGCAGAGTAAAATACCAAAAGTAGAACAGTATAGTATTGATGAGTTTTTTGGAGATCTTAGTGGATGGATAGACGATAAAGATGTTTTTACTTTTGCTGAAAAATTACAAAAAGATATATTGAATAATTTTGATATTCCTGTATCCATAGGCATATCAAAAGCAAAATGGATAGCTAAATTAGCAACACAGACTGCTAAACCTTATGGAGTATTTGAAGTTAAAAATATAGACCAATATATAGAAAATATACCCATAAAAGATTTTCCAGGTATTGGTAAAAGTTTTCAAAAGAAGCTCAATAACTACTATATATCTACTTTAGGAGAGTTAAAACAACATAAAACACTACTCTACTCTTGGAATAAAATTGGTATACAAATATATAATAGAGTAACAGGTATAGATAAAGAGGGTATAGAGAGTAGAGGAGATAAAAAATCAATAGGTATTAGTAGAACTTTTGATCCAATATATGATGATTGTGAATTGAAAAGACGCATTATGATTATGGCTAGATATATTACATATATGGTATTAGCTATAGAGGTAAATCCAACTACTTATTACATTAAAATTAATTACGAATATGGTATAAAAGAGAAAAGAACATATAGTATCAATAGGCTATTTTCAGAAAAATTATTTAAAGAGACTCTATTAAATGCTTTTAAGGAGATGAAACAGTTAAAAAAAGGAGCTGTAAAGCTTACAATAAATGTATCTAATTTTACAAGTCAAAATATAAAGACTTTGTCTTTACTAGATTTAAATAGTGATTTAATAGATAAAAATTTAAGTCTTAAAATACATAAATTAAGAGAGAGTTTTGGACTAGATATTTTAAAGACTGCTAATGAGCTTTAAAATATCTAAATTTAAAAAGATTATTTATTTGAAAGTTCTACATATAGAGCTGTAATTTTATTCATCTTTTTATTAATATCATCAGTTGTATTAAATACAATTAAAGGTAGTCCACCTTTTTCAATATTTAAATAGAACTTATAAACTATTTTCCAAAGTCTATCTATTTTATTTAACTCTCTATTTATCTCTGGTGTATTTGTACTATTTGCCATAAGAGTAGAGTGAGATTCACTAAAAAGTTTTACTGCTTTTTTCATCTGCTCAACAGTATTTTTATCTTTAATACCTGACTGATAAGCAATATAATATTTAGCAATTCTTTGAGATAGCATACGCTGTCTTCCTGCCATATCTACAACTTTAGATGCTTTTAACCCAGTTGTCTCTTTTAAAGATGTTACAACATAATCACTACCTTCTAACATTGACTCACTTAAATCTAGTATAAGTTGAGCATTGTCTGGAGTAAATTCCTCTTTTGCAGTAGCTTCAAAATCTTCACTACTCATCTCAACAAATGTTAAAAGGTTTATAATCTCTGGATTATTAATAGAAGCTACAAGCTTTTGATGTGCTGTTTTAAGCTCTTTAATAGAGTTAGTTAACTGTTTATTTGCTTTAGATGAAGCTATACCTTTTCCTGCATACATATAATCTTTTGCAATTCTTTGAGAAAGCATTCTCTGTTTCCCAGCTAAATCTACAAGTTGTATCATATCTGATGTAATCTCTGAGGCACAAACATTAGCAGTAAAAGAGAAGCTTAACAAGGCAATTAATGCGATGTTTTTTAATATATTATTTTTCATTATTTCTCCTTTACTTTTCTTTTGAACCAAGCTCTGCATAGAGTCTAGTTGCAGTATTAGCTGCATCAAATATTTCATTTGACTTTTTATAAATTAACGTAGGAATAAAAGTTTTTGTATTTTTATCCATCATTTCAAAAAAAGTAAATGCTTTTTTCTCTTTTTTTAAAAGTTCATTTATCTCATCAGTATTTTTTTCATAAGCCATAAGAGTTTTTAAATTTTTAGCAAACCACTTCATGGTTTTATCCATTCTATCTTTAAACTTACTATTTGTTACACCATATGCTTTAAGTAAATATAGACTAGCCATTTTTTGAGAAAGTACTCTCTGTTGACCTGAGTAATTAGTAATTTTACCAGACTCTTTACCTGTCTGTTTCGCAAATAGAGCTGTTGTTTTATTTGTGTTTTCTGTTAAAATTTCTGTTGCAATTTCAAGCTTTTCTGCATTCTTTTTACTTGGTGCTTCATTTAACAGTTTTTTAACAGGTGCCCAAAGTTTTAAACCATCTTGTAGACTCTTAGCTGTCTCTTTATCTTTATTAAATTTAATTAAAGAGTCAATTAAGTCTTCAAATGTAGCAATACCTTCTTTAAGTCTCTCTTTTGGATTATTATAGTTAATCCCTAAACATACCATGGCATACTCTTTTAAAACTCGTTGAGTAAAAGCTCTATGTCTTCCTGAAAAGTTAACTGCATGTGCCATATCAGTAATTTCTACAGCATTAATCTGCATAGGTAACAATAGTAAACCTGCAAGTATAAAGCCACTTATCTTTCTTTTTATCATATTTTCCCCTCTTTTTCATAGATATTAATATCAAATTTAGACCGATATTATAAATTCTACTTCTAAAAAACTTTAATATAACTGATGAAAAGATTTAAAATAGATTTCAATTACAAAATGTGTAAGTTATAGATGTTATTTCCCATTATTTATAAAATTAATCCATACTATGTATAAAGTTATTATATAAATCTTCTAATGCATCATCTTTCTCTTTAATGCAATCTTGTTTACCTTTTGGTAATGCACCTTCAAGTACCTCTATGCGTTTTAAAAGATACTGAAAGATCTCTCTATTTACATCTGGAATTTTATTGTGGCTTAGAGGGGTTTTATCGTAACCTCTTTTTATCACTCTTGCAGGTATGCCTATGGCTGTTGAGTCAGCAGGTACATTTTTAACTACAACAGAGTTTGCACCTACTTTAGAATTTCTTCCTATAGTAATGTCTCCTAAAACCTTTGCACCTGCACCTACAACAACATTATCTTCAAGTGTAGGGTGCCTTTTCCCATGGGAAAGGCTAACACCTCCTAGTGTAACTTGTTGATATATAAGTACATCATTTCCTACTATAGCTGTTTCACCAATTACTACACCTACACCATGGTCTATAAATACTCTTCGTCCTATAGTTGCTGCTGGATGTATGTCTATAGTAGTTAAAAATTGTCCTAAACTTGATATGAGACGAGGCAAAAATCTTAAGCCCTTTTTATATATAGAGTTAGATATACGGTAGAAAAATATTGCCCATAATCCTGGATATGAAAAAAATAGTTCAAATGTTGAATGAAGAGCTGGGTCATTCTTCTTTACATTCATAAAATCTTCTTTTATTAAACTAAACATATTCACTTATTTGTCCTTATTTTTTGTTTCGGTCTTAAGATAGCTATTTTCACTTAAATATAGATAAAGTTTTTCTAAAATTTTATCTTTTTTTTCTTCATTTAAAACTTTTGATTGTTCAATACGCATTTTTAGAGTTCTATTTAACTCTTCTATATCATAATGTATATTTTTTAGAATATCCATTAAATTTTCAGCAGTTTTAAGCTCTTCAATAATATAGTTACCATCTTTATCAAAGTTTATAACTGCTTCAGTGGGATGAGTAAAAAGATTGTGTTGCATTCCTAAAACTTCTTGATATGCACCTGTTAGAAAAAATGCTAAAAAATACTCTTCATTTTCTATATCTATATCATGAAGATATAGTGGCAAATCTCTATTAAAACCAATTTCACCATCACTATCACAAGTTATATCCCATATAGTAGCTGGATTTGTAGCCTTTTGATCTAATCTATCTAATGGAACTATTGGAAAGTTTTGTGCTAATCCCCAAAAGTCTGGTAGTGATTGAAATGTAGAAAAATTAAGTAGGTATCTCTCTTCAGCTCTCTCTTGAAGTTTAAGAAGTTCATCTGAACTATCATCTTTTAATAGAATTAATGCTTTTTTTATAATGAGATGAACCAATATCTCAGTATTTGATCTATCTTCTAAGTCTATGTATCCTAAATCAAAAAGAGTTAGTAGACTATCCATATGATCTATAGCATCATGAAGATACTCTCTAGCATATTTTGCATTTATAGTGTTATGAAGATAATAAAGTTCTTCTATAAGTGGTGGATTAATATCTTTTAACCTTAAAGCTTTTTCATTATACTCTTGAGAGAATAGTTCTAAAACAGGGGCTATAAGTATAGAGTGTGAAGCTGCTATATAGCGTCCTGATTCTGTAAATATATTTGGCTCATCTACACCTTTTCTTTTGGCTATATCTTGCATTAAATATACAACATCATTAGCAAATTCAGTAAGTGAGTAGTTTATCTCTTGTCTCTGTTTATGTTGGCTATACTCAACAGCTAATCCTCCACCAATATTTATTGAAGAGAGTTTAGTCGCTCCTCTTTTTTTAAGGTCGGCATATATGTTACCAGCTTCTCTTAGTGCTTTTTTAAGAGGTGCTATATCACTCATTTGTGAACCTATGTGAAAATGAATCATCCAAAGTAAATCTAATAAATTATTTTTCTTTAGTATTTCATAAGCTTCTAGTAGTTCAGTAGAAGTTAATCCAAATTTAGAGTTGTATCCACCACTCTTTGCCCAATTCCCAACACCAGTGTTATGTAGACGAATACGGACACCAATTTTAGGAATAATAGGATTATATAAATTTTTGTTAAACTCTCTATTTACTTCTATAATAGTCTCTAATTCGCCTATGCCCTCTATAGTTATGGTTATGTTATGACCCATTTTTGATGCTATAAAACATAAAGAGATCATCTCTCTATCTTTAAAACCATTAACTGTTATGGGTGAGCCTAGTTTCGCCTTACTCATAGCAATGACAAGCTCAGCCTTAGAGCCAGCTTCTAATCCATAATTAAACTCTTTAGAGACATCAACTAATGCATTTAAAAAATTTGGAAATTGATTTACCTTAAGAGGAAAAACAGCATTAAAACTACCCTTATAGTCTATCTCTTTTTTAGCTTTTTCAAAAGTATTAAATAGTGTAGATATTTGCTTCTTTATGAGATGAGGAAAACGCAAAAGTATTGGACCTTTATGTCCATCTGCTCTTATATTTTTAGTTATTTCAAGTAATGAGGGTCTATTTGCATAATTAATATTTATAGTATTATTTCTAATTATAAAGTTATCATCACTCCAAATATTTAAACCAAAATTATTTATAATTGTATTTTTTTTCAAATTTTAAATTCCTTCAATATCATCAAAAGATAAACCAGTAACTGTCATTATTGTTTGTATATCAACACTTGTATTTTTAAGGTTTTTAGCTATTTGTAGTTTTTCTTCTTTTCTACCTTTTTCAAGACCTTCTTCTAAACCTTGCTCTAATCCTTGCTCTAATCCTTTTGCTATGCCTTCTTCTCTTCCCTCTCTCTTAGCCTTCTCTATGCTACTCTTTTGCATAAATATAAACTCTTCTCTTTTAAACTGTAGCTCTAGTTCCTCTTTTGTCATAGAGGCTGTGTTTGCTATGTCTACGGCTTGTTTTAAGTTTTGGTCTTTAAATGCAGGGGCTACTACTAAATCTTGGGCATTTTTAATGAAGTATATCCATTTATCTTCTATGGTGGTACACTCTTCTATAG
>Ga0256827_10000564_pt1 | contig 23079 bp, 13 predicted proteins | sample CV84metaG_FD_185977 | JGI IMG/M metagenome (GOLD analysis project Ga0256827, IMG submission 185977) | Hydrothermal vent microbial communities from East Pacific Rise, Pacific Ocean - CV84 | ecosystem: Environmental > Aquatic > Marine > Hydrothermal vents | place: Pacific Ocean: East Pacific Rise...
CCGAAGATCCTTACGAATTAACTGCATCATTAAAAGAATATCCTGAACCACAAAATTTAATAGTTGATGTTGATGCATCTTCAGGTAATTGTGCGGGTATAGTAAAAATTAAATGGAATGAAATAACTAATCCAACACCAAGTTCATACTATGTCAGATATTCATACGATGGTGGTAGTTGGCATACTCTTGATAATAATTGTACCGTCACACAATATACACATACAGTACCATCAAATTTATTAGGAAAAGATATAACATATTGGGTAGAAGCAAATGGCGATGGTTGCCAAAATGTAAGTTCAGTTATAGGAACAGGAAATACAGAATGTACTACAAAACCCACAAACTTGCATATAGAGCCTATAAATGGAAATATTAAATTATCATGGGATTTTGCACAAAATGGTGCACCTGCAACAGCATTTAAGATATATAAAAGTACAGATGGTGGAACTTTTGAGACATTTGAATCATCGATAAGCATTAACGATAGAGAATATATTGATAATGAAGCAAGCATGTGTATACCTTATCAGTATAAAATAGAAGCATACAATCAATGTGGCGAAAATAATTCATTATCAGACGCATCAAACGATACCGTAATACCAGTACAATTCAATAATGTTTTCACATATGATTCTGACCCTTATTTTGATGCATCAAAAGGATATTATAACAATAAAATAGCTTTAGAGTGGGTAGCTAATCCTAACAAATTAGGAGATATTGATTCATATGAGATTTACAGAAAATTAAACGATGATAGTTACACTTTATTAACTACAATTTATAATTCAAATGCAACAACATATAATGATATAACAGCTGAAGCAAATGTATTTTACGAATATAAAATACGAGCTATTGGCGAATGTAACGGAACAACGGTTATTTCAGATTCGTTAATTGCATTAGGATTTAGAATGAATACAGGTATTGTTTCTGGTAAAATTACCTATGCAGGTGGAACAGCAGTTAAAGATGTTGAAGTGCGAATAAGTGCCTCAGAAGAAGTAGGTTCAACTAGTTTAAAATTTGATGGTAATGATGATATTTTAACTTCAGATAAGTTTACAGATGATTCTTTATTTCATAATTCACTTACTGTAGAGGCTTGGATTAAACCTGGTTTAATGATTTCGGGACAACGAAATGTATTTTTCTCAATTCAGAATTCATTATTTTATATAGGTATAAAAAATATGAAGCCAATAGTAGGTCTAAATACATACAGTTTTGGTAATACAGAAGACCCAATTGCTAGATTAGAAGGTGATAGCTTGTTAGAAGATACTTGGTATCATATAGCAGTAACATTAAATCCTGATTCTGGTACAATAAATTTATATTTGAATGGCGAATTAGTAGATAGCGACACCTACGAAAACCCACAAAATCCATGGGCTATAGAAGATCCTAATGCTGCTAATTTCTCAAATTATAATGTTTTACTTGGCTATGGAGGCACCTCTACAAGTATGTTTACTGGTAATATTGATGAGCTACGTATTTGGAAAAAAATAAGAACTCCCGAAGAAATTAAGCGTGATTATACAAGATTACAAACAGGTAAAGAAGATTCATTAATTGGTTATTACCATTTTAATGAAGGCTTCTCTAATTCTGCCTACGATATTTCAAAAGGTAGCGATTTTAATAAAAACGATTTTTCTGTCGCAGAAGCAGATAAAACACCTGAATGGTCACTAGAAACTCCATCTTTTGAACAATTACATCCATCGGGAATATCTGATGAAAATGGAAATTATATTGTCGAAGGTATTCAATATTCAGGAAACGGTAGTATTTTTAGTGTAAGTCCATTTTTGGGAGTACACGAATTTAATCCAACTGATGTTAATTTGTTTATTGGTGATGGACAACCTGTACATAATAATGTTGATTTTGTTGATCAATCATCTTTCCGATTTACAGGAACTGTATATTACTACGGTACAAACTTTCCCGTAAAAGGAGCTAATGTATATGTCGATAATAGCCAGCAATTTGACCAAGGAGGTAATCCTATTCAAACAAATCAACATGGTCAAATTGACATTAATGTGCCAATTGGCGAACATTATGTGTCAGTTAAAAAACATAATCATATTTTTACATTTAACGGACAATGGCCACATCCTACAAGTACCCTACCATACAATACTCATCCATTTTTAGATGATGTAAATAATATTACATTCTATGATAGTACAACAGTTATTGTTGCCGGAAGATTTGTAGGTGATGATGTAGAAGGTAATAAAATATTAGGCTTTGGAAAATCTAAAGCTAATATTGGTCAAGGAACTATTGTATTTAAAAACGAACTAGGTTACGATATTGATACAGATGTAAATAACGAATCTAGCCAAATTACAATTCAAACAAATAGCGAAACGGGAGAATATGAAATACACTTATTACCCGAAGTTTATAAAATTGATTCTGTATGGAATGATCATTATCAAATGAATCCTCTTGATTTAGGTTTATTAGATTTAACAACAATTCCACAACTTACTACATTACACGATACAGTTGTTACTCAAGAAATAGAAGATGGAGATACAATAACTACCGTAAATGTATCTGATTACGAATATCATTTTAAACGTAACTTTATATATTATGAATTACCAGAACTATATGTATTTAGTACTGACACTTTCGATTTCAAAGGCGAAGATGAAATAATAATACAAGATCCTGAAACAGAGCAAAACGATACAGTAAACTTGGCAAATAATAGTCCGTTCTTATATCCTATATTTGAAATGGGAAAAATATATGATATTAATATTTACGTAAGAGCAAAATATTTTAATTACGATAATATTAATGATACTATTGTAGATATAGTACCTGTTCAAGATGCTAATGTTTCAATAGCAAATAATTTAGAAATATCAGAACCTATTAATTCATACTCTACCAATGCAAACGGACTCGTTTCTGATTATAAATGGTTTAGAGTAGGATTGCCAAATATGTCAACCGATGGTTCTGATTATCAAAAATCGTACACAAAAACTATGACAATTACTGCTACAACACCTGTAGGAAGCATACAGTGGAATGGTAACGAAGGTAATTTATTTCGTGCTTATGTTCTTGGTGGAGTTGATGTAGGAGGTCAAAATTTTGTTACATATGGTCCTCAAATTCCTGAATTTGTTTTGCACGATCCTCCAGGAACAAATAGTTATACATATTTAGAGAAAGAAAGTGGATTTACAGTAACAAATTCATATAATTTTAAAAGTACCTCAGGTTCAGATTATGATAACAAAATAATGTATGGAGCAAAATTTGAAATTGGTGGAGGTTTAGCCGGTCCTGTATTCTCTGCAGAAACAGAAAATACTCTCAACTTTGGAATGGAAAAAACACAATTCGTTGACAAATCAGGACATTATTCAGAATCGTATAAATTTACAAAAAGATTTTCTACAAGCGACCAGCCAAATGCTGTTGGAAGTATGGCAGACGTTTACATAGGTAAATCGTATAATATGTTTTTTACTCAAACTCATAACTTACGAATTTTACCTCTTAGTTATTGCGAAAATGCAGGTTTAGAACATTTAAATAACACAGCCTTAAATGATACTGTATATACCTTAGGTCAAAGAGATGGTTTTGCTGTTACCGACGATTCATCTGCCACTATGTTTATGTATTCACAAGATCATATAATGAATACATTATTACCGAGTTATAGAGAGTTGATATTTAACTTGTTAGCTAACAACCCATTATACACATCTAAAATACCGGCATCGCATCCATTATACGGTACAGCTAACGATGCTCCAATTTGGGCCGATACTATAGCTATAACAGGCGATTCGTTACCAAGTTATGTATTTAGTGGCGATTCAACACAAATAGATACTATTGCATTCTTAAATCAGCAAATAAGTATTTGGATACAAACAATAGCTTTAAATGAAAAAGCAAAAGTTACAGCCGATAATTTACAAGAAAATATTTCTTTTGACGGAAGTGCTGGTCAATATTCAAGCGAAACATCTTACACATCATCATCTTTAGAACGTACCGATTACAGCTTTAAATTTAAGCTTTATGGAGGCAGTCAAATGGGATTCGATGTAAATAAGTTTGGTGTAGAGATGATTTCTAAATCATATAAAGAATGGGAAAGAGAACTCGGCTTTGAAATAGAACATGAGCGTAGTATGAAATTTGGTTATGTTATTGATGACGATGATATGAGCGATTACTACAGTGTTGATGTTATGTTGGACGACCGTGGTGTTTTAGAAAGTGATATTAATGAATACATAAATGATGATGATTTACAGTCGTTTACTGATTTTCATAACGCAATGGGATACGCAGGAATGGTTAATTCGGCAATAATTTTTGCAGCTGGTAAACTTCTTGGAAACGGTGTTACTCAAGGTCTTAGTATGTATAATACAGCATTAATTTCAGCAGCTTATTTATCAGAAATGGGTAATTATCGTGATAATATAACTTACTCTAGTGTTAACTATGGTTTATGTGGTTCTTCACCAATATTTAGAATATTGGGTGGTCAAAGTTCTTGTCCTTACGAAGGACCAGAATATACTGCATTTTACGTTAATCCAAGTAATAATCACCCAGTATTGTTACATCAAGGAACTCAACGAAGAGAAGAACCTGTTATTCAAATAGACCCTCAGTCTGTAATAAATGTACCAGAAGGTTCTCAAGCTGTTTTCGATTTAAAACTTACTAATGCAAGTCCAACCGGTAGCGATTTTATTTATGAACTATCCGTAGATCAAGCGTCAAATCCTGATGGAGCTGTTTTAAGAGTTGACGGTTTAGACCCTAATAAACAGTTCTTTATTCCTGCCGGACAAACTTTAACTAAAACATTAACAGTTGAACAAGGAGCTAGTGGAGAATTAAATTACGATAGTTTACAATTAATATTTCATTCTGTATGTCAATACGACCCTACAGATAATTTCCCGGATATTGCTGATACTGTAAGGTTTAGTGCTCGATTTGTGCCAACATGTACTGAAGTTAATTTTGGTAATATTACCCAAAATTGGGTTAATAATGTTTATACTAAAGATACAATGCCTATTGTAATAACAAATTACAATATGAATCAGAGTACATTCCAAAAAATATATTTCCAATATCAACAAGCTGGTTCCACTCCAACAACATTTATGACAGTATTTAACGATACAACAGGTTATGCAAATTTCACAGGTAGAAAAATGTTAGTTGACGGACACGCAAGTGTAGCATTTGATTTTTATACATCAGCGTTAAACGATGGAGAATATACTCTATTTTTAACAACCGTTTGTTCTGACGGTTCAATTTACGAATCAGAACATTTAAACGGTGTAATTGATAGAATTACTCCACGTCCGTTTGGAACACCACAACCTGCCGATGGAATATTATCATATGGTGAAGATATTTCGGTTAAATTTAATGAGCCTATTAATTCAGGCGAATTATATAACTTTGGTCAATACGGATCGGCTAGTTACATATCATTACGAGGTATGACTAATGGTACCGATTTAACAAATTCGCCAAGTATTTTACATGATGCAAGTATTCATTTTGATGGTCAGAATGACTATGCTCAAATAAATAATATAAACTTAAATGGTTCTGATTTCACAATAGAATTTTGGGCAAGACGTGCATCGCTTGGTGAACAAACAATACTTAGTTTAGGAAATATTCAACAAGGAGGGTTGAGTTTAGGATTTAACTCATCTAATAATTTTGTAATAAATGTTGATGGACAAACAGTTACATCAACACAAACTTACGAAAATACTGATATGTGGGCATTTTATTCTATTGCATATACTCACGGAAGTACATCAGTACAACCTCAATTTACATTATTTATATTAGATGATGCAGGAGGAGTGCCACAGACACAAGAAATGAGTTTATATTCATCATTAGAAGGAAGTATTTTCTTAGGGAAAGGACCTGAGGTTTCAAATCCATTTAATGGAAATATTCACGAGTTTAGAATATGGAATTACGCACGACTTTCAACAGAAATATCATCACAAAAAGGACAAATACTTAATGGTTATGAACAGAATCTTTATGGTTTGTGGCCTATGAATGAAGCTTCAGGAACAGTAGCTAAAGATATAGCTTTTGGTAGAAATGCAATTTTAAATACTACTTGGGAAGTTAGTCGCGATGGTAAAGCTTTAGACTTAACCGGTACAAATTCGTTCCCAATACCTGCGGGGTCTATGACGTTTGATAACCAAGCAGATTTTACTATTGAATTTTGGTTTAAAACATCAACACCTTCATCAGATGCTACACTTCTATCAAATGGAAATCCTGACGAAGTAGCTAATTCACTATCGTGGAATATATACGCAACAAACGATAATAGAATTGTTGTAAACAATAATGGAACAGATGTAAGTATAAATGCTCAGTCTTATTTAAATAATAACTGGCATCATTTTGCCATGACACTTAATCGTTTAGGATACTTAAGTATATACATTGATGGTGATTTAATAAAAACAACTTCTGCGTCTCCTTTCGATGGTTTTGCAGGTTCTAAATTAGTTGTAGGAGCAAGATGGTATAATTTATCGATGATTGATTATTACGATCAATATCTTACAGGTACAATTGATGAAATTCGTGTATGGAATTGTGCAAGAACAGCAAGCCAGATAAAACGATATATGAATCATACTTTAAAAGGAGATGAAATGGGATTAAAAGCATATTTCCCTTTCGAAGATGTTACAATTGAAGACCCAAGTATCAGTAACGAAAATTCAGGTAACTTTACAATGGATACAATTGGAGTTGCCGGCGATACATTGTTAGACGCTCAATATTTTACATCAGAGAGTCCTAATATGAAACTTCAGAGACCTGAAATTTTAATACCTCATACTCTAACAATAAATAATGATGAGGTTATTATTACACCAAATATTGATGCAAGTTTAATTGAAAATCAAATATTAGATATATCTATTAAACGTGTTAAGGATATGAATAACAACGAAATGTCATCAACAGTAAGTTGGAATGCATTTATCGATAGAAACCAAGTTGTATGGGATGTTCAAAATTTAAATATTACAAAATATGTTGAACAAGATACAACAATACAGGTAGAAATTAAGAATAAAGGAGGCGTAAACGAGAATTATGAAATAACAAATATACCATCATGGATGGAAGTTACACCTACAACAGGTAGTCTAATACCTCTCGGTACACAAACTATAAATATTAATATTAAACCTGAGTTAAATATTGGTTCGTATCAGCAAGATTTAAATTTAGTTGCATCAATGAATTATAACGAACGTTTAGGTATACATGTTAATGTTAATGGTCATTCTCCTGATTGGTCTGTTGATGAGAGCGATTTCTCTAAAACAGCAAATATTATTGGGCAACTTTCTATTGCCGATGTAATTTCAACCGATGAAAACGATATAGTAGGTTGTTTTGTAAATGGTGAGTGTAGAGGAGTGGCAAATGTACAGTATTTTGAAACAGGAAATATTTATCTCGTATTTATGAATGTTTACGCAAATATTGATGGTGAAACTATGGAGTTTAAAGTTTATGATGCAAGTACAGGCGAAACATATACAAACGTAACTCCTGAAATTACATTTACAGAAAACGAACTTTATGGTTCAGTATCTAGTCCATTACCAATAAATGCAACAAATTATGTTGAACAAAATATTGCTTTAGATAAAGGTTGGAATTGGATTTCATTTAATGTTTATGCTCCTGAATTTAATAATTTAAATACAGCATTACAAAATTTATCAATAAAAGACAATGCATTTATTAAGTCTCAAACACAATTCTCTAGTATGTTACATACGGGTCTATGGAGTGGTAGTTTAGATAAATTAAATGTTACTTCTACTTATAAGATGAAAGTATCAGCAACACAAAACCTAGTAATGGAGGGTTATAAAGTTATTCCTGATACAGTTGAAATACCAATCGTACAAGGTTGGAATTGGATTGGATATCCATTATCAATTCAAAAACCATTAATTGATGCACTATCTTCATTAACACCTCAAGATGACGATATTATTAAATCGCAACATCAGTTTGCTGTTTACAGCTCAGCTCTTGGTTGGATTGGTAGCTTAGAGTATTTACAACCTGGTGAAGGTTATGTATTATATAGTTCAACAAACGGAACATTAACTTATTCAGGTGGTATTTCAGCAAAATCGTTTACTCAAGTAGAAAACGATAATGATTTACCAAATACAGAAAATAATATGACAATTATTGCTGAAGCAATTCTTGACAATCCAGAGACATATACAATAAATGCTGTAGATAAAAATGGTATTTGTGGTAAAGCTGAGCCTATAACATTGGCTAATGGTTCTGTCGAATATTTTATTACAATTAATAGTAAATCACCTGAAACAATTAAGTTCAATGCTATTCATAAAGATGGTAGTTTACAGGCTAACGAAGAAGTAGGCTTTGTTGCAAATAACAAAGTTGGTTCTTTAGATAAACCAATGAAACTTACTTTTAATGGCGATTTTGAGAGCTTAAGCAATATTTATGTATATCCTAATCCTTTTAAAGATAAAGTTAATATTAGCTTTACTTTAAATTCAAAACAAAATGTTCAAATTCGTTTATTCAACGCAGTTGGTGTTGAAATGTCATCAACATTAAGTTTAAATATGAATAAAGGTTATCAAGAAGTTGATATTTTAAAACAACTTAAACTTAATAATCTTAACTCTGGAGTTTACATTCTTAAAGTTAGAATTAACGGAAACGAGGAAATTGTTAAAATTGTAAAAGAATAAATTTGATTAACCACATAAGTCACATAAGTTATTGTGTCTTATGTGGTAAAAAAATAAAACAAATGAAAAGAATAAAAATTATAAGTATTTTAGTTGCAATGGTATTGAGTTATTCAACATTTGCACAACCGTGGACTATTAATCCTGCCGATTATGAATTTACAATGAATGTTACAGGACAAGTAAAAATAAGTGGCTTAATAACAAATCAAGATAATGCCTATATAGGTGCATTTGTAAATGATGAGTGTAGAGGATATGTAAAACCAATAGAGAGTGATGGAAGTTATACAAATTATTTTTTGACAATATATAGTAATACATCGTCAGGTGAGAACATTTCTTTTAAATGGGTTGATAATCAAGGACAAGAATTTTCAATAGAAAATACAATGAAATTTTATACTGATAGTATTATTTGTTCGGCTGATTATCCGTTTATATTTATGGATCAGGAAAATTATACTTCAACCGATTTTTTAAGTTTTTCTGTTGATAGTCAAATTACATCGGCATCAATTAATGCTAATACAAGAATAATAAATGTTTTAGTCTCTCAGAATACTGATTTAACAACAATAATCCCCACATTTACACTTGCACCGGCAGCGGCAGCATATGTTGATAATGTTTTGCAAGAATCAGAAGTTACACAAAACGATTTTTCAAGCTCAAAAATATACACTGTAAAAGGTATTGATGGAACCGATGCAAATTGGACAGTAAATATTAAACTTGACAATAATAACGTTAATGAATTAATTAGTAATAATAGTTTCTCAATTTATCCTAATCCTGCAAAAAATATTTTATATATAGAAATTGATAATAATCAAATAAACACAAATGTTTTTGTATATAATATTTATGGTGAAGTTGTGTTAAGTAAACAAACCACACAAAACAAACTTTTAAATATCGACACTTCATTAATACATGAAGGTGTATATTTTATTAAAATTGGAAACATAACTAAAAAGTTTGTGAAAAAGTAAATTTCCTCATAGCAAAAGAAGTATTGTTTTAGAAAATAGTTTTTTTTATACGTCTCAAGAAATAGGAAGTTAAACATACACAAATTAAATTTGTTTTAACATAAATTTTTTAAACTATACCCGATATTTTTATCGGGTATTTTGTTTTATCTTTGTAATAAAATACAGATATATGAAAGCTGAGATTATTACAATTGGAGACGAAATATTAATAGGACAAATAGTTGATTCAAACTCTGCCTTTATAGCAAAAGAGTTAAATAATGTTGGAGTTTCGGTTGTTCAAATTACTACTACCTCTGATGATGTCAACTCAATTGTAAACTCAATAAAACAAGCCGAGAAACGTGCAGAAATAATAATTCTTACCGGTGGTTTAGGTCCAACAAAAGATGACATTACAAAAATAACCTTATCAAAATATTTTAATACTAAGCTGGTACATAATCAGGAGGTGTATAATCACGTAAAAAGCTTATTGGCCGGCAGAGGCATAACAATGAACGATTTAAACGGAAAACAAGCCTATATCCCTGAAAATTGCGAAATATTGTTCAATAAAGTAGGAACTGCACCCGGAATGCTTTTTAAACAAAATGGTAAGGTCTATGTTTCTATGCCCGGAGTTCCTTTCGAAATGAAATATATTATTACCGAAAAATTTATTCCATTTTTAAAAGAGAATTTTTCTACCGAAGAAATTGTACATAAAACCATTATGACACAAGGTATTCCTGAATCTCATTTGGCTGAAAAAATTGAAAGTTGGGAAAATAATTTACCACAAGAAATAAAACTAGCATATTTACCTCAACCGGGTATAGTAAGGTTACGATTATCAGCAATAGGAAAAGATAGAAATAAGTTAAATACATTAATAGAAAACGAAATTTTAAAATTGCAAAAAATAATACCCGAAGCCATTTATGGTTTCGATGAAGAGAAAATAGAGCTTGCTTTATATAAACTATTAAAAAAACAAAAAAAGACAATGGCTACTGCCGAGAGTTGCACAGGAGGAAATATATCGGCATTAATTACAAGTATTCCTGGCAGTTCTTCAATATATAAAGGTAGTATTATAGCTTATTCAAACGAAATTAAACATAAAATATTAAATGTCTCGAAACAAACTCTTGATAAATACGGTGCTGTAAGTAAACAAACAGTTGAAGAAATGTGTAAAGGTTTACTACAAAGCTTTAATACAGATTATGTAATATCTGTATCAGGTATTGCAGGACCTGATGGTGGTACCGAAGAAAAGCCTATTGGTACCACTTGGATTTGTATTGCAAGTAAAGACAAACTAATTGCTGAAAAGCATTTATTTGGAGAAGATAGAGGACGTAATATACGTAGAGCTACTCTTACAGCACTAAATATGCTTAGAAATAATTTTTTGAACTAAATTACTATGCACTTTCAATGCAAAGGCTATACTTATAAGTATTTACTAGCTGGGCCCAAAAATTTATAACCAAACTTATAACCTATTTTAATACCTATATAAAAATTATTTATACCTATTATGCTAGGATTCAAAAACACTAAATCGTTATCATAAGTAAAAATAAAAGCACCGATAAATCTGTTACTATTATAGCCTACAGAAGTTCTGAGCTCAAGTGAAGGGTATAGTTTGGTGTATATTTTAGATGTATAGCCGTCATTAACTTTATTTTTGTTTACAGATGCTCCAATATAAGAAAGTAATGTTGCATAAAATTTATGAAAAACAAGTGAACCAGCTACTCCAATTCCTAATTTAAACGATACTACTCTAACTTCTCTATATTCTATTTTAGTACCGATAGTATCTGTTATCTCAAAATTACCTTTTGTATTAAAATAATTAATACCGGTAATAAATAAAGGTGAAATTGCTGATTTCTTTTGTATATTATAATTTTTATAATTAGCGTCGTAATTATATTTTTTTGATGGGAAATAATAAATAACCACTCCTAATTGTTGAAAATGCACGTTTTTATTTATTACAGTACTGTTAATAATTGTAGTATCATCTGTAAAGGTATATACATCTTCTTCAAATCCTTTATGATTATGATAACGAAGTTCTCCATAAAATCTTTTTACAGAGTATCCTCCCATAAAACTAATTGATTTAGAGTTATCTAGTTCTGGATTATTTGTATATGGTAATAAAAATGTTAAAGAAAATCCAAGTCTATAAAATGAAACGCCAATTCCTAAATAAATATTATTCTTAGATGAATATGTTTGTTCTACCTCTTTATATGATGAGTCGTTATCAAGAACTACATTATTTATATTGTATCTTGATTTATAAAATTCGTAAATAGGTGTTACTACAAATTTTCTTTTTGTAATATGTACATAATTTGTATCAAATTGAGCAAAAACGATATTCGATACAAGTAATAAAAATACTATTGTTATTATTTTTTTCATTAAAAAGGGCTGCATAACTATAGTTATGCAGCCCTGCAAATTTATAATATTATTTTTTACTAATAAGCAAAAAGTTTAAAGTCTTTCATCATTTCGTTTACTTCTTTGCCTACTTGTTCAATTATAGCCTCATCTTCAATATTTGAGATAATTCTATCAACAAATTCAACAATTTTTGGCATATGTTCTTCTTTCATACCGCGAGTTGTAATTGCCGGTGTACCAACACGCAAACCTGATGTTGAAAAAGGTGAACGATGGTCGAAAGGAACCATATTCTTATTTATTGTAATATGAGCTTGTACAAGAGTATTTTCCACTTTTTTACCTGTAATATCAGGAAATTTTGTACGTAAATCAATAAGCATAGAGTGGTTATCTGTTCCACCCGAAACTACTTTATATCCACGTTTCATAAACTCATCAGCCATTACTTTTGCATTTTTCTGCATTTGTGCAGCGTATTCGCCATAACTATCAGTTAAGCACTCACCAAAAGCTACCGCTTTACTTGCAATTACATGCTCTAAAGGTCCGCCTTGTTGTCCCGGGAATACAGCAAAATCTAATACCGCCGACATCATTTTATCTTCGCCTTTTGGTGTTTTATATCCAAAAGGATTTACAAAATCTTTACCCATCATAATTACACCACCACGAGGTCCGCGAAGTGTTTTATGTGTTGTAGTAGTTACAATATGACAATGTGGTAACGGATTTGATAATAATCCTTTTGCTATTAACCCAGCTGGGTGAGCAATATCAGCCATTAAAACAGCACCTACTTTATCAGCAATTTCGCGCATACGTGGAAAATCCCAATCGCGTGAATAAGCCGAAGCACCTGCAACAATCATTTTAGGTTTGCATTCTAATGCAATTTTTTCCATTTCATCGTAATCAACTCTACCTGTTTCTTCATTTACATGATAAGCAACAGGATTGTAGTTAATACCTGATAAATTTACTGGCGAACCATGCGAAAGGTGTCCACCATGAGCTAAGTCTAAACCCATAAAAGTATCACCGGGCTTTAACACTGCAAAAAATACTGCTGCATTTGCCGACGCTCCTGAGTGTGGCTGAACATTTGCGTATTCTGCACCAAAAAGTTCTTTTAATCTATCAATAGCAATTTGCTCGCTTTGGTCAACTATCTGGCAACCACCATAATATCTTTTTCCCGGGTAACCCTCGGCATATTTATTTGTCATTACCGAACCCATTGCCTCTAAAACTTGTTCGCTCACAAAGTTTTCTGATGCAATTAATTCTATTCCAGTCAACTGACGTTGATGTTCTTGCTCTATTAAATCAAATATTTGAGTGTCTTTTTGCATAGTAATTAAATTTCTGTGTTATAATTCTCAAAGATATTGATTTAATAAATGATTTGAAATAGTTTACTTTCTTTTTTACTAAAAAACTTTATTGTAAATATATAAATATTCAGTAACTTGAACTTCACCAGTACTTTTTGTTGCTGTTACTTTTGTTGGATAACCCAAATAATTATATTCATAAACGTAATTAGTTTCTACAATATTTTCGCCTTTAATATTTCGTTCTTTTAAAACATTATTAACACTATTATAATTCAAATTTTTTATACCAGCATTAGTGTAAGGAGAATACATATTATCGTATAATAAATATTCTATTTTTTGGTTAATAGTTTCTTCGTTGTTAGAAACAAAGTAGCTTGACTGCTCGGTTATGTTATTATTTTTCCATGTATATTTAATTGTAGAATATCGGTTATATATATTGTAATAATCGATATAACTTACTTTATCTGACGAATATATTAATGTATCGTAATATAAAATTTTATTATCTTTATAAAACGTATATTTAACTGGTTTCTCGTTATTGTTTTTACAATATATTTTTTCAAATAATGTATCAGATTTATATACATTTACTTTTGTTAAATAATAATCGTATTCATATGTTTTGTACGTAGAAATGTTTCCATTTACATCATATTCTATTTCTTTTGAAAGTAAATTATTAGAATACTCATATTTTACAGTTTTAACACTATCAACAATTATTTCATTAAGTAAACATATATATTTATTTTCATCATTGTTTATCGTTTCAGTATTTTTATTACACGATATTAAGGTAACAACAGCTATAATTATAATTATTTTACTTGCGTATTTCATTTTTCGAATAAAATATTAGTTATTCTTATAGATTAATATTTTTAAAAATGGTTGCATAAAAATAAATTATTTTAAGATTTAAATATCTTTTTGATTATTAAATAACGTAAGTTCGACACAATATGTCATATATTATAATTCTCAAAGGTATTGATTAAATAAATGAATTAAAATAATTTACTTTATTTATACGAAAAAACTTCCATAATTTTTATAATGGAATGACAAAATATTACAGTACATTAATTTTTATAGTTATAAATATAACATTATATATCCAAAATATTGTGGAGAATGGTAGTTTCGAAGAATATATCAGTTAGGAGGAATAAAATATGTAAAGGCATGGAACAAGGTCTAATAAATCGGTCGAATATTTTAACGAATGTAATAAAAAAATTTATACTGAAAATATACATGCAAAGCTATATTTTTCAAAAAATGTAGCTGGATTTGCATTAACATTTAATGGTAATGCTTACGTTGGATTCATTCCTTATGGAGAATATTTGCAAACTAAATTATTAACTCCTTTTTATAAAGATAGTACATATTATATTTCGTTTTATGTTAACAGAGCAAACAAAACTAGCTCAGCTATTTCAAATATTGAAGCATACATAACTACAAAAAAAATTCATAATCAGAAACTACAAATAAATCTTAATTTTATAGAATTTAAAAACAACGAATATATTATTAAAAATAAGAGTGATAAAAAGTATTCATCTATAATAAAATTATTAAAGAAATACAGTTTTACTAATATTTCCATATCAGGGTATACCAATTCTATTGGGAATAAAAAATTAAATAATAAATTAGCAAAAAATAGAGCCATCGAGGTAAAAAAAACTATTGATTGCTAATAACATTAATACAAATAGAATTATTTACACTGGAGCTGGTACTAAAAGCATAACTAATAGAATTGTAGTTATAGAATTACAATAATAGTTTTAATTTTTAATAAATTTAGATGTTACATTCATTTCTTTCGAAATTATTCTTATTGAATATATTCCCTTTGGTAAACTATTAACCGAAATTTGAGAATTAATATTCTCTAATAATTTTTTCGATACTAATTTTCCATCAATAGAGTATATCTCAACTATAGCATTATCAATATTTGAGCTACACTTTATGTTTAAAATTGAATTTGTAGGGTTAGGATAAATAACAATATTATTGTTTTTAATGGTGTAGTTATCTGTAATATTTTCAATTACAATACTTTCTACAATATTTGTTTTAACTGCCGGATTATTATCAAAATAAATATCAGCAAAATTTGGTATTGTATCTCCAATATTTAAAATAGTATTAGTTCTTAACCTATAAGTAATAAACCCATGACTTTCAGCTTCATTATGTACTGAATCAATTAACTCAATATTAGGGAAATTAAAACGAACAGCATTACTATCCTCAAAAAATAATTGAACATCGCTATACGAACTTGCCAATATTTCAATAGATGTATAGTTAAAACACGATGGTATTGTGTCAAAAATATTTACATTATGAGCTATTGCAGAACCTGTATTTTGAAAATTTACTGTATAAACTACAAATGTATCGGTAGTATGAATTAAATTTATTTCGTAGTTACCATATGGCGATGCACTTATATCATTAGGATCAAAAGGTAAAAGTATAGTCGAGTAATTTGTACTTATATTGTTTGCTAAATTTACATCAGATTCAGTACAAGTTATTTCAGCAGTTGTTGTTGCTATATAATTCAAGAAACTAACGGTATCTAATGCGTTTACCTCTATTTGAATGTGCCTGTTTTCATACATTAACAAATCAGAGTAAGAAAAAGAAATAGTATTTGCATTAATTGTTGTGTACGACTCAGATGCAGAAACTATAGTTAATGCTGTATCTAATGTTACAGTAATTTCACCATTAACTGGTAAATACCCATAATTTGAATAATTAATATAATATACTGGATTATTTACAATACTTGGACATGAAATATTTATTGTAGCATTATAAGTATTATCTGTATGAGAAGATATATTAATTGTATCAATATTTGTAACATCAACAACATGTAAAGTATCAGATAAACAATATATTGAATCATTTTCAGGATTTATAATTTCATATGTATAATCGCCTAATGGAAGATATAATTCATAATATCCACTATCGTTTGTAAATGCATAATGATTTCCTGGCGAAAATTTTATTAATGAATTTGGTATTTTATATTCATTTGAATCTAACTCACAGTTTTGATTATCATCGAAATAAACATTACCTGTAATGTTAGACAAATCGTTATAGTTTTGAACAGGAGTACAGTCTAAATATCCAGAATTTAATTGAAAATGGAAATTTTGTACAACATTTGCATAATTAGTAACTAAAATCATATAATAGCTATTTTCAACAATATTATTTAGAGTTATAGTTTCGTTACTTCCTGTTGAATAACTACAGTCAGCAACAGAGTCTTGACAGAGGTCCAAAGAATCGCAAGTAACATCGTTAAATGGTCCCCAAGTAATAAAATCTATATCACTGTCAGCCCATATAGTCATACTAATTATATTTGTATCATTTGTAGTTTTTATGTAAAACCATGTGGGATTTGGCGTAGTGTACAAACAATTGTAATCTGGACCTTGTTCCGCAGTAGCATTATTAGTATTTAAGTAATAATCATCAACAGTTTCTAAGCACAAAGGTCTTGCAATAGAGCAATCTGGGTATGGAGGAATTAATTCGTCAACTCCTTTTTCTGTTGATGTTTTATCAATAGATTTTAAGGTTTCTTCCATTTGTTCGTACCAATGGGTTTCTTTGGCAATTTTATCTTGTTCTTGGTTATTTTTTACATAGTTAATTTTGGTTTCTATGGCTTCTTTTAAATAGTTGTTTTGTGTAAAAGCGTTGTTTGCAATTAGTACTAAAAATATTAAAACTGTTAAGTTGTTTGTTATTGTTCTCATAATTAATAATTTGTATTTATCAAATATAAGATTAATTTATTAACCATCAAAATTTAATAGCTGTTTTAAATCAGCAAAAAATATCAAAACAAATTATTATCTTTGAGCCTATAAAATTAAAATATTCATATTATGGCTATAATAAAACCATTTAAAGGCTTTAGACCTATAAAAGAGAATGTTAACAAAATAGCATCTCGCCCATACGATGTATTAAACTCGGCAGAAGCAAGAGTTGAGGTAGAAGGAAATCCTTATTCGTTTTTACATGTTGTAAAACCAGAAGTTGATTTACCTGAAGATGTTGATTTACATTCTGATGTTGTTTATAACAAAGCAAAAGAAAATTTTGAGAAATTAGTTAACGATGGTCAGTTTGTTCAAGACGATAAGCCTTGTTACTATGTTTACGCACAAACAATGTTTGGTAAAACACAATATGGTATTGTAGGTGGTGCTGCTGTTGAAGATTACATGAATGGTATAATTAAAAAACACGAGCTTACTCGCCCAGATAAGGAAGAGGACAGAATGAATCACGTACGCGTTGCAAATATTAATGCAGAACCTGTATTTTTTGCTTATGAAGATAATGCTAAATTAGACGAAATTGTTTCTGCTACGGTAAAAAACCAGGCTGAGTACGATTTTACAACCGAAGATGGTGTGGGACATCATTTTTGGGTAATTGATGATGAGGAAACTGTTGTAAATATCGAGAAAATTTTTGCAGAAGAGGTATCTTATACATACGTTGCTGACGGACACCACCGTACTGCTGCTGCCGGATTAGTTGGTAACGAGCGTAAAAAGAACAATCCTAACCACACTGGTGATGAGGAATACAACTATTTTATGGCTGTTCATTTCCCTGCAAGTCAATTAACAATTATCGACTATAATCGTGTAATAAAAGACCTTAACGGTTTATCGAACGATGAGTTTATTGCTAAAATAAATGAGAATTTCACAGTTAAAGAAATGGGTACTGACGAATATAAACCTACTGAATTACATAATTTCTCAATGTATTTAGATGGCAAATGGTACTCGCTTACAGCTAAAGATAATACTTACGACGATAACGACCCAGTTGGAGTTTTAGATGTATCAATTCTTACAAATACAATTTTAGACCCTGTTCTTGATATTAAAGATTTACGTCGTTCTACTCGTATTGATTTTGTTGGAGGAATAAGAGGTTTAGGCGAACTTAAAAAACGTGTTGATAGCGGCGAAATGATTGCTGCATTTGCACTATATCCGGTATCAATGAAACAATTAATTGATATTGCTGATTCAGGAAACATTATGCCACCAAAAACTACTTGGTTTGAGCCTAAATTAAGAAGTGGCTTAGCTGTTCATAGTTTAGATTAATTTCTTATAAATAATGATATATAAAAAAGAGTTTACTTTTTAAGTAAGCTCTTTTTTATTATTTAATAATTGTATTCCAAATTTCAATATCATCAATCCATTGGTGTTTTGGATTGGAATCTCCATAAATTTGTCCAATCATAATAAAATCTAGGGGTTTTCTGTGTCTTGTTGTAGGGCCATGGTGTTTACCAATAATATTTCCATTAACTTTCCATAATGCAATACCATCATCACCTTCACTCCAATGCCAATAAAACTCATTAACAAACCATTCATTAACCGGAACAGGTATATCTCTATTATTAATTTCCCAAATTGAATGTTCCGGGTTTTTATCACCTTGAAAACTCCAATATGGTATTCCATTATCATCAGTATATATAAAAGATATTAATCTAAACCCTCTACGTTTTCCATAGTCTTTTGTCTTCCATTCAAAATATGTTCGCCACATATTTGGTTTATATAAACTGGTACTATCTAATTTTATCCAAAATTTTATATATAAATCTTTTGTTCCATCTTTAATATCTAAAATTTCGTATGGGCATTGTGTTACATCTGTATTATAATTTTCTTGCTGATAAAGAGCTCTTGTTTGGGTTCCATTATGTCCAATAACAGTTTGAAGTTCTGCAAAAACAGCTTTATGATTATCATCATTTATGTAATGTAATCCACTATTTGAAGCACCTAAAATATTAATAGGCCAAGAGTAACCTGTTTCACTATCTATTCCTTTAATAAATCTATAATCTTCAGAATCTTCTACCGGAGTATTATCAATATATACATCACCTTCAAAGCCGGATTTAAATAATAATATTGGTGTTTGTTCTAAAGAATTTGGACTTTCTTTTTTACAAGAAAAAAATAGAATTATAATAATAATGGCAAAGAATATTTTCATATTACTGTTTTTAATTTTAATATATGAAATTTCTTTTCCTAAATATAGTTGTTTTTATTGCTAACGTGTAAATTTATATATTATTATTTATTTTGCAAAGTATAAATAAAACCTATTGACAGTAGTTCTTTAAACTGAAGCCCTTTTGTAGTACCCGATTTTACTTTTTTTCCTGTTGAATAATCGTAAGTAGGAATTTCGGTATCATCATCATAAATAAAATGAAAATGTAATGAAGCTTGAATAAAAGTATTTACTTTCATATTAAAATTTACTTGATAATCAAAATCAATATTTTGAGGGTTTTCAAGATAATTTGAGAATAGAATTAATTTATTATCCATTACAATATTATCCCATAAGGTAGTTTTGTAATTTATTTTAACATATGAGCCAACCTCTCTTTTACTTCTATTACCTTTTTCTAAACCATATTTTGTTTCGTCTACTTTTGATGATGCAACAATAGTTGTTTTTATTGTAAATGGTGATACCATTATACTAATATTTTCGCCTTTTTTATATTCAAAGCCTAGTGCAAAATATACTTTTGCAGGCGACATAAAATCGGAAACAGGAACCGAATCGTTAGGGTAATCGTACCCCTCAACAAATTGTGAACGAAAGTTTCCCATTAAAGAAAAGTTAATATTTTTATAAAATTTTTGACCATAAGTACTAAATAAATCTATTCTATCATCAGTTCTAACAATAGCCATTTTATTTTTGCTTAAAACATTTCTAACTATCATTGTTCCGTAACGCAATTCTAAGTTATTATCCCACGAGCTATTCTTTTTTTTATAGTTAGCCGATGTTTTTAAAATACCTAAAATTGAAACATAAGTTTCGCCGCCCTCTGTCCAATTTGAAACTGCACCTTGAGTTAAATTGATATTTGTAGAAGATTTAATTTTCCAATATTTTAGACTATCAATGCTTTGTGATTTTAGGTGTGTACCAATAAGCAAAGCAATTAATAATATAAAAAATATGTTAAGTCTCATTTAGCGTATTTTTTGCAAAATTATAAAAATGTTTAACATATTTTATGCCATAAATTAATTTGTGAAAATTAATCCGTTAAAAGTGTAAATATATAGTAATATTGAAAAAGATATATCTGAGAATAAAATTGTTATGCAATTTTTTTTATTTAAAATTTTAACAAATAATAATCTTAAAAAGAATTGAATTAAAAAGAAAAGAAATATTGTTATTGAATTGTTATTAAATTTTTTTGCTGATTTAAAATTGAATCTCATTATTTCGGAAAAACCACGAGATAATCCGGTACTTGCACAAGGTTTAACAATGCAGGCCGAAGGGATAAGATAATTATTTTTTTTGGCAGAAAAAATGCCGGAATAAAGGAAAACCATTCCAAATATTCCGGCAAATAATAAATTTATTAATTTATAATTTTTTACAAAAAGCTGTGTTTTTTGTATAATCATAATAAATTATTCTTTTTCCATATCATCGTATTTCTTCTGAATTTTTTCAAATCTTTCTCTTTGTTCATCACTAAAGAAAGGTTCTGCGGCAGCAACTTTTACAGTTACAGCTGTTACCATTGTTACTGCAGCCATATTTTCACCAAGGTTACTTAAATTACCTTCGCTCATATTTTTTAGGTTTTCAATATATTTATCTACTGTTTTTTCGTAAATATCAATTACTTTATCGTAATCTTCTTCTTTAATATATTTATCAATATCTTCAGTTCCAGATACTAAGGCTGAAGCATCAAGGTTTCCATCTTCTTCAATATCGTCCATTGCATCTTTAAACTCATCATCAAAGTTTTCTAAAGCATCAACATAGGTATTTGCTACATGTGAAATAGCATAATATTGCCATCCTGCAATAATTGTTCCTAGTATAGAAACTACAAGAGCTGCAATAATTAAACCTTTTGAACCATTACTTTTACTTGCTTGTGAAAAGCCAATAGCACTTAATATAATAGCTATAATACCTGGTACTAAAGCATACATTCCTAAACATGGAATGAAAGATATTATAAGGGCTAAAATTCCTAATACAAAACCTGCTATTCCAAGACCTTGACCTGCATTTGTTTTTTCTTCACTCATTTTTATATTTTTTTATTATTTAGGCAACAAATATACTTAATTTAATATCGGTAAATATGTTATTTAATTAAATTATTTGCTTATTTTTATTCCCTCTAAATAACAAAATTTATTGTAAAGCAAATTCAATGAACGAAATAAAAGAATTATTAGACCAAAAATATATAGAATATAATAAGAAAGAGTTTATTAAAACAGACCCTATTCAAATTCCAAGGATGTTTTCTGATAGAGAAAATATTGAGATTGCGGGTTTTTTGGCAGCCACAATTGCCTGGGGTAATAGGAAAATGATAATAAATAATTCGGTAAAACTTATTAATTTAATGGATAATTCACCAATTGATTTTGTGTTAAATCATACAGATAAAGATTTAAGAACTTTGTCAGAATTTAAACATCGTACTTTTAATGGTGAAGATTGTATGTTTTTTATAAAGTCGCTTAAGAATATTTACACAAAACATGGTGGACTAAAAAATGTATTTGAAAATTCTTTTAATGCACATAAAAATATTAGAGAAACTCTCATAGATTTTAGAAATATATTTTTTGAAATTGATTATCCAAAACGTACAACAAAACATATAGCTAATGTTAAGAAGAAATCAGCAGCAAAGAGAATTAACATGTTTCTAAGATGGATGATTAGAAAAGATAATAATGGTGTTGATTTTGGTATTTGGGATATTCCAAGCTCAGAATTAATGATGCCGTTAGATGTACACTCAGGAAATGTTTCACGTAAGTTAGGTTTATTAATTAGAAAACAAAACGATTGGCAAGCAGTAGAAGAACTTACTAATAATTTAAAACAATTTGATAAAAATGACCCTGTAAAATATGATTTTGCATTATTTGGTATGGGTGTTTTCGATGGGTTTTAATTAAAAGAATTTCTCATAGGCAAAACCTCGAGTATATTTCGTTTTAATAATTTTCTTTATTTTCAGTAACAAACTTGAATAATTATTGATTTTATGTGAGCTTAACTATTAATCGAAGTCAGGCTGTATGTTTGTAAAAGCATAAACTTCTAAATTTTATTAAATTAGTAATTCCAAATCTAATAATAAAAACTAAACCACTATGGATTTTCAATCCATAGTGGTTTAGTTAAAGCTTATGCTAATAATAATCCATCAATTAATCACAAAGCCTTATTAGCAAAAGAGCATGTAGATAAAAAAGATAGGTCAGTGCATTTGCAAAAGGTTAATAATACACATAAGGAATTAAGAAA
>Ga0256827_10000565_pt1 | contig 23066 bp, 19 predicted proteins | sample CV84metaG_FD_185977 | JGI IMG/M metagenome (GOLD analysis project Ga0256827, IMG submission 185977) | Hydrothermal vent microbial communities from East Pacific Rise, Pacific Ocean - CV84 | ecosystem: Environmental > Aquatic > Marine > Hydrothermal vents | place: Pacific Ocean: East Pacific Rise...
TCATATTCATTTCGATGCAAAATATAAAATTGCAAATATTAATCAAATTATTGATAACAGAAACGAAGAGGATTTAAATGCCGAGAAAAACGAAAACAAAGAAGGCATTTATAAAAATGCCGATTTGTTAAAAATGCACGCTTATAAAGATGCAATTAGAAGAACAGCTGGTGCCTATGTTTTATATCCTGGCGACACATTGAAAAAATTAAAAGGCTTTCACGAGGTATTACCAGGTTTAGGAGCTTTTCCGATTAAACCAAGCGAAAATAGTGACGAAACAAAATACCTAAAAGCATTTTTAGAAGATGTGCTAAATCATTTCTTAAACAGAACATCACAACGTGAAACCATTGCTTATAAGGCCTCGGAAATACATAAAGATAGTAATCCGTCAGAACTAAAAGAAAGTTTACCAGAGTATATTGGCGACGAAAAATTATTGCCAGATGAAACTTTTGTATTGGTTGGTTATTATAACGATGATGCACAATACAATTGGATAACGCGTAAAAAGATATATAATTTTAGAATGGGGTCTGGTAACGGCTCGTTAGTATTAGATAAAGAAACGGTTGGAGCAAAACTATTGTTACTTCATACCAAAGGTGATAAATATGCTACTAAATTATTTAGAATAGTTAGTAAAGGACCTAAGGTATTTTCAAAACAAGATTTAATCAAAAGAGATTATATTAATCCATCACAAGATTATTACTTAGTTATCGAAATAGATGAACTTAATCAAACTCAATTAGAGAATATTAAATACGATTTCAAGAAATTGGCAAATTATAAACCTAGTTATGCCTCTGCTAAACCTTTTACAACATCGTTATCAGAATTAATGAGGTGTAAAGTTGATTAATTTAATTGTTCAATTTTCTTTTGAATTATTGCTATTTCTTTTTTAAAGTTAAGCCTCTTTAATTCTATTTCTAATTTTGCTATGCGTTTTGGGGCGTCTTCAACACTTAACCTCATCAATACTATTTTAATATCTTGTTCAATTTTTTCTAAATCCATAATTGTGTTTAGTAATAAATATAGCGGACAAGTAATAAACGACCGTTTAATGTTTGTCTGTTTAATGAATAATGCTTATCTTTGATGTATAAATAAGAAAAAAATGGAATATATACTTTATACAAGGACATCTACTAAAGACCAAAATAATGGTATCGAAGCACAAAGAGCAACCGCAAAATCATTTATTAAAGATGGAGATGTAATTGTTAAAGAATACACCGAAAAAGAAAGTGGTAGAAACCCCAATAGACCCGAATTAAAAAAAGCAATAGATTATTCTATAAAAAATAATCGTAAGTTATTAATAGCACGTTTAGACCGTTTATCTCGTAACGCTAGATTTACATTTGAGTTGATGGACTCTAAAGTACCATTTGTATGTTGCGATATGCCAGATGCTAATAATTTAACAATTGGGATTTTGGCGGTGCTGGCACAAGCAGAAGCCGAGCGTATAAGCCATAATACAAAAAAAGCATTAGCCGTTTTAAAAGCCCAAGGTAAGCAATTAGGAAAAAACAATCTAACTAAAGAAGGAGTATTAAAGAGTGCCTTAAAGCGTAAATTAGAAGCAAAGAAGGCTAATCACCAAGCTACCAAAATTATATTACGATTAAGAACTGATAATCATACATTCAAATCAATTGCACAAGAACTTAATGATGATGGATACACAACCTCATCTGGTGGTAAATGGCAAGAACGAACCGTATCTAGATTATATAGACGAGCATCTATATAATAATTATATTTATTTTTCCTAGATTATTTTAATATTGAATTTGTTTGTTTATATAAATAACCGTATAATTGTGGAGTAATTAGGAAACTAATTATTACCGATTAAGAAATCCATTAATCATTATAATAGGTAGGTACTAGCAACTCAAATGGTGCTATTATATTAAAATGTAAAACGCAATATTTCCTTTTAAATCTAAAAGTGCTTCTTTAACTTAGGTTAAAGTTAAAATATCAAATTAAAGTCCATGCTTGATTCACTTTGAATTGTAGATAGTTATCACAATTATCGGCAAATAAGCACCTCTATATTGTTTTACAAACATAGAGGGAAGATTTAATACAAATCTTAAAATGCTAACTATAAATGAATGTGGAAAATTTCTAAAAAATAATAAGAAGAAATATACAGATAATGAAATAAAGTTAATTAGAGAAAAATTATACCAGATAGCACAACTTGACTATCAATTATTTAATAATAAAATTAAAAATTCATAAAATGAAAAATGTAATAATATACACAAGAGTAAGTACTGACGAACAGCGTAAAAGCGGTTATAGTCTCCAATACCAAGAAGAATCACTCATAAAGTATTGTCAAATAAAAAAATACAATATCATTAAACACTATCAAGATGATTACACGGGAACAACATTTGATAGGCCTGAGTATAATGAATTATTATTATTCTGTAAAGCGAATAAAACAAATATCGATTTAATTTTAGTCATTAAATGGGATAGATTTGCAAGAAATGCACCTGATGCTTTTCAAATGATTAAAAAATTAAATAATTGGGGGATTGAGATTAATTCATCTGAACAACCATTAGATTTAACTCAGCCAGAATCAAAACTAATGTTGTCAAATTATTTGGTGATGAGTGAAATTGAAAGCGATAGAACTTCTATGAGAACAAAAGATGCTTTGCATCAAGCTGCAAAAAATGGTAGATATACAGGACGTGCTCCTTATGGCTTTGATAACACAAAAGACGAAGAAAAAAAATCTATGTTAGTACGCAACAATGAATCTAAAAATGTAATAGAATCATTTAGGTTAATGGCAAAAGGAATATACACCTACGAAGAAGTTCGGCAAATAATGAGTACAAAAGGTTTTAAAAAGCATAAAACCCCATTTAAAAACATGTTAACTAATGTTGCGTACATAGGAAAAGTTTTAGTCAAAGAATATAAAAAAGAACCTATGCAAATAGTTAATGGTGTACACGAAGGATTTATTGATGAGGATATTTTTTACAGAGTACAAGAAATACTTCAAGGCAATAACAAGAAAATAAGTAAAACAAATAAACGTAATCCAGAACTACCATTAAGAGGTTACCTTATATGTGATAAATGTGGCGGTAATTTAACTGGTGAGAGAGCTAAAGGTAACGGTGGTTATTATCATTACTATCGTTGTCAAAATGGCTGTAAAGAGAGGTTTTCAGCAAAAATAGCACATACAGAATTTAACAGTTTTTTACAAAATATTACAATTCCAGAAGAAGTTGCAATTCTTTACAAAGAAATAGTTAAAGATGTCTTTAAAGAAAAAGAAGGTGATAGAGATGTTGAAATCAATAAATTAAAAAAAGATATCGATGAGGTTAATGCTAATATTTTAAAACTTGATGAAAAATTTCATATTCAAGAAAAAATAGAGATTAATACATATGAAAGATTAAGTTCACATTATACTAAGCAATTATTAGATTTAAAAAATAGAATTAATATATTACAAGATACCGATTCAAATATTACCAAATATTTTGATTTTGGCATTTCTCTATTCACAAATCCAAGTATAGCTTACGAAGCAAGTCCTATAGAAATAAAACAAAAATTCATTGGTTCAATATTCCCAAATAAATTAACATTTTCAGAAAATAAGTATCGAACCAATGTAGATGATAACTCTATACTTGATTTAATATTCAAAATCAAGGAGTTAGAAAGTATAGACAATAAAAAAGCCGCTAAAAATAGCGGCTTGTACTATAAGGCTCCTCTTCCAGGACTTGAACCTGGGACACCCTGATTAACAGTCAGGTGCTCTAACCAACTGAGCTAAAGAGGAAGAACATTTACATTTCCTTAAAAATGCGATGCAAAAATAGTGTGTATTTTTTAAATAAACAATATATTTGCAAAAAAAATTAACATTTTTTTTAATTAATTTATAATAAACAAATAATCAGTACAGTATGAGTAAAGTAATAGGACTAGGAAACGCGTTAGTTGACATTATGACTATGTTAGACGATGATAAATTCCTAGAAAAAAACAATCTTCCTAAAGGAAGTATGCAATTAGTGGATGAAAATACATCAACAAAAATACACGAAGATTCTAAAATCTACACTCAAAAAATGACTTCGGGCGGAAGTGCTGCTAATACAATTTACAGTTTAGCAAAACTTGGTATTGAAAGTTCATATATTGGAAAAGTAAAAAACGATGAGTTAGGAAATTTCTTCCGTTCAGATATGGAAGGTAATAATATTACTCCTATCCTACTTAATTCTGAAACTCCATCGGGAAAAGCTATGGCATTAGTTAGTAAAGACGGTGAACGAACATTTGCTACTTTTTTAGGTGCTGCCGTTGAATTAAATGCAGATGAATTAGAAGCGGACTTTTTTAAAGGTTTCAATATTTTTCATATAGAAGGATATTTAGTATATAACCACCCATTAATGTTAAAAGCGGCTGAATTAGCAAAAAAACACGGTTTAAAAATCTCTTTAGATTTAGCAAGTTATAATGTTGTCGAGGATAATTTTGACTTTCTAAAAGATTATATGAAAAAATACGTAGATATTGTTTTTGCTAACGAAGAAGAGGCCAAAGCATTTACCAGTGCAGAGCCAGAAGAAGCTCTTGATAAAATTGCAGAGTATTGCGATATTGCAGTTGTTAAAATTGGTTCTAAAGGCTCATTAATTAAAAAAGATGGAAAAAAATATACTGCTGGTATTATACCTGTAAAAATGATTGATACAACAGGTGCCGGCGACTCATATGCTGCCGGTTTTATTTACGGTTTAATAAATAATTATCCTCTTGATAAATGCGGTGAAATTGGAGCAATTCTTTCTGGTAAAATAATTGAATTTATTGGTGCAAAACCAGACGAAAAAACTTGGGTTGATATTAAAGAAATGATTTCTAAATTATAATGTATAATCTACATTCATTACAAAAGCACTAAATCGTTGATTTGGTGCTTTTTTTATACAAAAAAAGCGAAGTAAAATTTATTTTAAAACTGCATATAAAATAAGTTCTATCCTCGCCTATAATGCTGACAATCGCATTAATTTCGAAAAACACAGCGTAAATTTACTTTTTAATATACGGAATGTCAATATTAAAAATACTAAATGCTTCTACAAACTAATAGTTTGCCACTCTCAATTTATATTTGGTAAAATATTTCACACTAAAAAGTGAATTTATGTTATTTTTTGACACTTTCATCAATAATTCAGGTAATCAACTACCAATTTACTTGCAGTAAGCGAATAATATATATATATTTGTGCTTGACTTCTACGGAAGTCATCTTTTCATAATTTTAGTTGTTTTTGGGTTTTAAGGGGGGTGGTTCCCCCTTTTTTGTACCTAATTATCTAACAAAAATATTTTTAATTCTGCTTTTGCTATTATCTCATTATTACAATACACTTCACCCTCAACAATACTTGCATTTAAAACTTCAGCTAAAATATTTAACCTTGTTTCAATGATATCATCAACTATAGGTAGTGAAAAAACTTCAAATTTTTTAACTGCACCAATAAATCCTTTTTTTGGTATCTCGTTTCTACTATAAGCATCATAACCTGTACCTGCAGCAGCTGTTTGAGCTATATTTTCTATTAATGCTACTTCTTGTAACACTTCATCTTGAACAAAAATATTATCTGCTATTATTTTAAAATTTGTTACAACTTCTTTTTCTGAAAATGATAATAATTTATCAATCATTACCATAGGCTTGCGCTGAGGTATTAATTTTGTTATTTCTATTATTTCCATATACTAAACAACTGTTAATAATATATATGCATAAGAAAACCTGGCACTTTCAGGGCTAGCTATTAATATCTTCTCGCCTTTTTTTAGCTTCCCGGAATTAAAAAGTTCCTCTAACATTAAATATGCTGATGCAGAACCTACATTACCATATTTTACAAGATTAGTAAACCATTTCTCCGATTTTATTTCACATCCAACATTTGCCCATTCTTTTGCAATTTTTTCTCTAAAAAACTCCGACGACATATGTGGTAAAAAATAATCTAAATCTTCGGTATTTAAATTATGTTTATCGACTGCTCGTTTCATCGATTTTGCACCATAGTCAATAATATTCTCTCCTAAAATACGAGAATCTTGAGCAACTGCCATTACTGATTTATCATTTATCTCTTTTTTAGTTAAATCTCGCCAAGGAATAAGCTGACCTTTTTCATCAGGAATACCTCCTGAATACATACAAGTTGCCAACTCATTTGCGTACGAAATAATTTCAACCCATTCAACTTTTAAAGATAATCCATTTTTATTAGGCTTATTTTGCATCAAAGCAACTGCTGCTCCATCAGAAAGCATCCAACGTAAAAAATCTCTTTCAAAAGCAATATACGGCCTATTTTCTAACTCTAAAAGGTTGTCTGATTCTTCTTTATAATTATGGGCTAACATCCACGACGAAGCCTTTTCAGAGCCTCCTACTACAGCATTTTCAACTTCACCAAGTGCCACAGACATATATGCATATTTAAAAGCCAACATTCCGGAATTACAAGTACCTTCCGGAGTAATAGCCTCTAAAGCTCTATTTTTCAGTAAGCCTTGTACCATTTGTGCATGTGCAGGTGTTATTTGATCTGCTGACGATGTTCCTAAAGCTAACAACTCAATATCTTGAGGTGTAAACTTGTTGTCAAATAACTTTTTAATTGCTTCTACTGCGATTTCAGAATTTGTATGTGTTGATTTGCCACCCTTTTCTAGGGCATAATATCTTGTATTTATACCGTTGTTTCGTAAAATAAACTTTCTAGCTTTTGACTCAACGCCATTTATTTTTCCTAGATAATCTTCCATCTCATCGTTTACAATCGGATTGTTTGGAAGAAATTTTTCTACCTTATTAATATATACCTCTATTTTTTTCATTTTATATTTGCAAATATATTTTTTTATAACCTTAATAATAAAATATCTGATAGTTTTTTGTTAGTAATTGGGTAAAATAAGTAATATATAATCATAAACAAAACGTAGGCTATTGGTGATAATACAAAAATTAAAAATAATAAATAATACTTAAAAATTTTAAGTAAAAATACTCGTTTTTCACTTTTAGTATTAATTATTTTTTTTGCCCATATTTTAAAAATACGTTTCCCGTTTTTCTCTGCAGTTTTTATAGCATAGTTAATGGAAACGCCACCTGCAGCTACAATATTTTTTTGAAAACTATCAAAGTCATCATTTTTTAGTGCATTATCAATTATTAAACCAAATTTTGAAGCCTCTTTTATTTCTTTTTTTGATACGCCTGCTTCGGGCAATACTTTATACGGTCCTTTATTTGCTGTGTACATCCATTTTTCTATTGTCAACACACTAACCAAATTATTGTGCTTATCAACAAAAACTATATTGCCAATATGCTTTGCTCCTATTTCTTTTAACCTTTTTGATATATCTTTAAGAGCCATTACCCACATATTTCTTGCACCAACAAGTGTTATTACATTTGTATCTTTAAAAATGTGTTTGTATTTATCATTTTGTAAAAAGCTCCAAAAGGGAATTGATGGCGATAAATACCAAATTTGATGGGCAAGAATTATTAAATCGTATTTTTTATCTTCAAAATTAATTTCTTTAATATCGCATGTTATACCAAGTACACTCTCTGGAAATACATCAAAAAAATCTCTCGAATTCCATGGAAAAGAATAAGGTTTTACAGGTTGTATTTCTTTATAAGATATATTATAATCAACACTTTCCTCTAACGAGGATAATAAATTACCTGTAATTTCTTTTAATTGTCCTGATTGACTGTAGTATATTACTAATATTTCTTTCATATAGTTGTTACAAAAGTAATAAATTAATAAACAATTTTTAACTAAATGTAACGCATTTTAAATTGTTAGTAATAATATCACTCTTACAAAAAAGTTTGCTTTACTAATATACCAAATATTTAAAATTTTTACAGTAACTTAGCAATGTAAATATTATTATTATAATGAAAAAAATACTTTTATTACATATACTTTTAATATACACATACTTATCAGTATTTTCTCAAAACGAAAATCTAATATCACTTGGTGCTAGAAGTACTGCAATGGGTAATACTTCTGTAACTTTTACTGATGTTTGGTCAGTTCATAACAATCAAGCAGGTTTAGGTTTTATTCAATCATCATCGGGAGGATTACACTACGAAAACAGATATGGAGTAAGTGGATTAGGCTATAAATCTATGGTAGGAGCTATTAAAACCGGTTCAGGTACATTTGGCGTAAAATTTAACTATCAAGGCTATTCAACTTATAATAATATTGAAACAGGTATTTCTTATGGTAGAAGTTTTGGCGATTATTTTTCTGCCGGTATTCAAATTGATTATATACATACATCTTTAACTCAAGATTATGGAAGTGCAGGTATGGCCCTTGCCGAAATTGGAATTTTAGCAAAACCTATTGAAAATTTAATTATTGGAGCTCACGTTTACAATCCAACAATGAGCCAATTCAAAGAAACCACTAATACAGAAAGAATACCAACAATTTTTAAATTTGGAGCCGGTTATAAGTTCGACAATATTGCTTTTTTAAATGCTGAAGTTGTTAAAGATATCGACTATCCTTTTATTTTTAGAGCAGGTTTAGAGTTTAATTTAGTTAAAAACTTTGTTGCTCGTGCTGGTATATCAAGCAATAATTCGTTAATAAGCTTTGGTGCAGGTTATAAAACTAAAGGCTTTCATATTGATGTTGCTTTCTCATATCATTCGTATTTGGGGTACTCACCATTTATAACTTTGGTTTATAATTTTAATAAGCAGTAAATGAGTAGATATTTCAAAATACTAATAATTTTATTATTTGTCAGTAATTTAAGTTTTTCTCAAATTGAAGATGCTAGTACCAACACTATTGAAACAATTATTGAAAACATAGCTTCAAATATTGATGGTGAGATAGATTACACTACTCTGTACGACCAACTTATATACTACTATAACAATCCTATAAACATAAATACTTGTAAAGCTGAAGATTTGGAGAAACTATACTTTATTAATAATTTTCAGATAAAACAATTACTTGATTATAGAGAAAAATACGGTAAAATTTATTCGATCTACGAGCTACAATTAATAAAAGGATTTAACAACGATTTAATTGCAAAACTAATACCATTTATTACTGTAGAAACAACGAATAAAAAACAAAACTTTAGCTTAAAAAACACATTTAAATACGGTAAGCACCAACTATTTTTACGAACACAGCGAATTATTGAAGACCAAGCTGGCTACTTTGTTCCTGATAGCGAAAAAACAGAAAGTAATCACTATTTGGGTGACCCTTATAAGATTTATGCAAAATATCAATTCAAATTTTCAAATAAAATTCAATTTGGAATTACTGCCGAAAAAGATGCAGGAGAAGAGTTTTTTCAAGGCTCACAACCAAATGGCTTCGATTTTTACTCAGCTTATCTTCAAGTAAATAATATTGGTATTGTTAAAAAGGTAATTATTGGCGACTATTTAGCTCAGTTCGGGCAAGGATTAACACTTTACAGAGGTTTAAGTTTTGGGAAATCAACTGACGTTACCAGTGTTTTAAAATCAGCAACAGGTATTAGAAAATACTCTTCAAGTAACGAACTAGAATACTTTAGAGGCGGAGCAATAACTGTAGGTAAAAACAATTGGGAAGTATCTACATTTTATTCAAATCATAATATTGATGGAAGTATTAAAATAGATACTAGCGAAAGTGTTGAAGAGTATATAAACTCTCTTTATTCTGTTGCCGACCACGGAACAATATCCGGTGTAAATAAAAAAAATGCAATTAATGAACAAGCTTTTGGGACAAATCTCTCCTACTCTTTCAGTAAATTAAAAATTGGAGCTACAGGTGTTTATTCAAAATATAGTACCGATATTATTCCTTCAAACGATAAAGATAAAAAATTCAGTTTTGCAGGAAACAACAACTATAATATTGGAACTGATTACCAATTAAGTTTAAATAGATTCTACTTTTTTGGCGAATATGCTGTTGATAAAAATTTAAACTCAGCATTCTTAACCGGAGTAAATATAAAAGTTGTGGAGCAAGTATATTTATCAACACTATACCGTAATTACTCAGTAGGTTATGTAGGATTATTCTCAAATGGTTTTGCCGAAGGCTCCTCTACAAATAACGAATCTGGAGTATATACGGGTATAGTTTATCATCCATATAAATCGGTTAAAATTTCAGGCTATTGGGATAGCTACAAATTTAATTGGATGAAATATCGTATTTATTCCCCTTCAAACGGTTTCGATTATTTTTTACAAGCAGAATACACTCCTTTACGCGATTTTATGGTTCAGGCATATGTTCGTCAAGAAATTAAAAGTCAAAACATAAGTGACCAAGAAACTGGTGTTCAAAAAATTTCGGATATCAATAAAATTAGATACCGATTACATTTGGCGTATAAAATAAATGGTAATATTACTCTAAAAAATAGATTTGAAACAGTTACTTATGATGATGGTATTAACGAAAAATCGCAAGGTTATTTATTATATCAAGACATTGCATACCGACCTCGTAAAATACCTACAGTTTTTTATACTAGGCTTGCATTTTTTGACACAAAAGATTACGATTCTAGAATTTATGCCTACGAAAATGATGTTCTGTATTCATTCTCAGTTCCTGCATATTACGGCAGAGGTATGAGATATTATTTTATGATAAAACACACTATTATTAAAAATTTAGATATCTGGATTAGATTTGCTCAGACAGTTTACACCGATAGAAATATTATTGGTAGTGGATTAACTGAAATACAAGGAAATACCAAATCGGAAATTAAGTTACAAGTTAGGTATAAGTTTTAATCTGTTTGACGGGGTAATACCTCATTTGTGTGAAACCAATGTCATTAAGTTAAGAATTGTATAATTCTTTGTCTACTACAAAACTAAGAACGCGTACAACAATTATCAAATATCAAAAAAAAAACAGATTGCTTCACTAGGTTCGCAATGACGCTCAAATTACAGATTCCACCTCTTAACTTAATTACATTGTCCGATAGGCATACAAAGCGAATAATCTATCTAAAAATATAAATTTCCCTGACTAAACAACATTATTATTTCTGCTAATAAACACTAATTATTATTTTTATTTTATATTTTTAGTAATACCTTTGTCGAACAAAATGAGACGTGTTTTAAATAAGATATTACTTTCTACAATGATTATCGCATTTATGTGGGTAATTATTGGCGATTTGGTAAATATGCATATGAAGCTTATTTACAAGAAAGATTTATATAATCACAACACTTATTACACAAAATCTCACAAGTCTGATAAAAAAGACTATTTATTTGGCTCAAAAATTTTAAAAAAGACTAACGATTTTAGCAACACAGCTAATAACTCGTTTAACTTTAACTTATCGGTAAATTATACAAATTTATTTATTGCCGAAATAGTAAATTTCAATACAAATAAACATTACTATTCACATTCTTTAAGAGGTCCTCCCTCTATAATTTAGTTTAATTACATATTTAACCAACAGTTTAAGTAACCACAAACAAATCATTTATTATTAAATAATTGTACTGGTAGTTTTATGTAATTAAAATTCTTTTAAAGCTGTTTATAAAATTTACACATCACATCAACATTAGCAAACCACATTGTATTAAACAATGCGACTAACTGTTTTTTAACTAAGAAAATTAGAAGTGAAAAATATTATAATTATTATTGGAATAATAATTTCAATAAATGGTTTATCACAATCGGTAAAATTAAAATTACTCGATAGTGAAACAAAACAGCCTGTACCCTACGCAAATATTTGCTTTGAGGGTTTAAACAAGCACAATAAATTGTATACAACAAGTGCTCTTGATGGAAGCTTTACAAACAACTGTAAAGAACCTACAGTTGTTGCTATTTCGTTTATTGGCTACAAAACTATTATTGATACTTTAAAAGTTGGAGAAGTAAAAACATTCTACTTTACTCCTGATGTATTTAACTTAGACCAAGTTGTAGTTACTGCAACCCGAACCGATAAAACGCTTAAAAATGCACCGGTAATTACTCAAGTAATTTCTGCAAAACAAATAGAAAGCCAAGGATTAACAACTGTTGAATCGGTACTAGAAAACAATATACCCGGGCTCGATTTTCAAAAAGTTGGATTTGGTACAGATATTAATATGCAAGGTTTAGGTTCGAAAAATATTTTGATTCTTATTGATGGTGAACGACTTGCAGGCGAAAATGGTAATAATGTTGACTACTCAAGACTAAACACAAATAATATTGAGCGTATCGAGATTGTAAAAGGTGCATCATCTGCACTATATGGTTCGCAAGCAATGGGTGGAGTAATTAATATAATAACTAAAAAGCCTCGCAAAAAAATAGAATTTAGCTTTGGTGGTAAACTTACCGAAATGAATCAGGTTAATTTTCACGACACAAAGATTACTGATGATGCATATAATTATAAACACAGTTTAGATTTACCAAACCTTAATTATAATGCAACATTTGGGTTTAATTTAAACAAATTTAGCGGAAAAACCAGCTTTGTTGCAAAAAGCTCTGATGCTTATAAGCTACAAAGCAGCGACACAATGTTTTTATATCCTAAAAACGCTGATACAGTACTGATATATAGCGATGGAGCAAATATAAATGGATTTGAAGATTATACAATATCACAATCGTTTAGCTATACTCCAAATAAAAAAATTGAAGCAAATATTAGGGGTTCGTATTACAATCATAACGAATACGATTTTGAACCGGATAATAAATATCAAAATTATGAAGATTATGCTGTAAGCGGAAATATAAAGTACAAATTTAACAACGATGCAAATATTATTGTTTCTATGAGTAGAGACGAATATCGTAAATACGATTATTTAGAAAAGCTCGAAGAAAAACAGTTAAACTACAATAATATTTTTCTTAATCCTAAGCTGATTGGTACATTTAAAATGTACGAAAAACACACAATTACAGCCGGTACTGAGTATTTAAACGAATCGTTATTATCTGATAAATTTACTTACGATACATTAACTGAAAAACAGGTAAATACATCTGTTTTATTTATTCAAGACGATATTAATTTTACTGACAAAATAAATGTAATAGTTGGAGGTAGAGCCGATTACCACTCTGCATTCGGTTTAAATATATCGCCAAAAATATCGGCAATGTATAAGTATAAAAATCACGCATTTAGGGTAAATTACGCAAAAGGCTTTCGTGCTCCAAACCTTAAAGAATTATATATGGAATGGACAATGCCGGCTCTTTGGTTTACTATTAAAGGCGACGAAAACTTACAACCCGAAACCAATAATTATGTATCGTTATCAACAGAATATTCAAAAAATAACTTAAATGGTTCGATAAATGTTTACAAAAACTGGTTTAAAAACAAGATTGAAGGCGAATGGCACGAACACCAAACTGTATATCAATATGTAAACATCGCCAGTTCTGAACTTACAGGAGTAGAATTGCTCTTAAAATACAGGCTTTTTAAGCATTTTAGTTTTTCGGGAGGTTATAGCTATGTGCACGATAAACGAAGTGCAGAAGCTCAAATGTCAACAATTAGCCCACACTCCGGTAATATACGTTTTGAGTATAATTTAAGAAAAGGTATTTACTACACAAATATATCGTTAAACGGCAAAATTACAGGTGCTAAAAATTACGAATATTCTGAATCGATATATTATCGAGGTAATGAAATTGATGCTTTATACGATGTACACTACAATGCATTTTCTATATGGAATTTAACAATATCACAACAATTATTTAATGCAACAAATATTATTCTGGGAGTAAATAATATTTTCGATTACAAATCTCCTATAGTAAGCTCAGAAACATCTATGACTGTTGGCAGACGTGTTTTTGTGAGCATACAAATTAATGTGGATAACTTTTTTAACTAAATAATTAACAAATAAAAATTAGAAAAATGAAAACTTTAAATTTTTTAACATTGCTTTTATTAGCAGGAACAATTAGTTTTACATCTTGTAAAAAAGATGATGAAACAACAACAAACGAAACTACAGAATCTTCAAATGAGACTCTCAAAACCGAAGAAGTAACTCTTAGTCGTACAACAAATTACGGTAAAGATTGGATTTACTTCTCGTTTGAAACAAACTCTGAAGTAAGTGGAATTGACACTAACAATTACACAACCTCAACAAATTGGGATATTGCTTTTAACCGTAATAATGTTAGAACTAACAGCGGTTTATCAGGTGTTGGCGAAGGTGGTGTTTACGATGCAGGTAAAGTAGATTTTAGCTCAATTACAAAAGCTAACGAAAGTGGTTATACTGCTGATAGCAATATATATATTGTAGCAGGTTTTAATCCCGACCACTCTCCAATAATGCTTCAAACTACAGGAAGTGCAACATTTATTGGCTGTATTGATGTTGAAATGGGAGCTCAAGGACCAACCTACCCTACAAACGACCATATTTATGTTATTAAAACAGCTAATGGCAAATATGCTAAAATCTTAATTAAAGGTTTTTATAACGATAACGGCGATTCAGGTTACGTTAACTTTAAGTATTCTTACCAAGCAAATGGTAGCACTACTTTAGAATAAAACAATACAAAGAGGCTGCCTCAAAAGTCGTCATTCCGAGCCTACCTGCCGGTAGGCAGGCAAAGCGAAGGAATATGTAAATTATAAACTGTTAAGTACTAGCAGATTGTTTCTTCATTCCTCATCGCAATGACGCGAATAATTATCTTTTGAGACAGCCTCTTTACCTTTAAAATAAAAACGTAACAAAACACAAATTGTAAAGTAATACAATATTAAACTTTTAGTTATAATGATTAAATTTTTCAAAAAATACCACAAATGGCTTGGCGTTATAGCAACATTATTTTTGCTATTCTTTTCTATTTCAGGAATAATATTAAATCACAGAAGTTTATTCTCAAGTATAGATATTGACCGAAATATTATGCCGACCGAAGACCATATTGAAAATTGGAATAATGCATCGGTAAAAGGAAGTGTAAAATTATCTGAAAACAAAATATTACTTTATGGTAATATTGGCGTATGGCTTACCGACTCTACTTTTACAAAATTTACCGATTTTAACAATGGTTTCCCAAAAGGTATTGATAATAGAAAAATTTGCAAGGTTTTTATAACTAAAAATAAACATATTTATGCAGGTACTTTACTCGGTTTTTATAGTTACAACAACAATAAATGGACTAAAATAGAGCTACCTAATAATATAGAGCACATTGTTGATATTACAGAAACTAATGATAAGTTAATACTACTTAGTCGTTCGTATTTATTAGAATCGACTGATTACACAAACTTTGATGTAAAAATATTACCAACTCCACAAAATTATGATAATAAAATAGGCTTATTTAAAACACTTTGGGTTATTCATAGTGGCGAAATTTGGGGTAAAATTGGTATTTTATTAGTCGATTTAATTGGATTAATATTTATTTTCTTAAGTATTTCAGGAATTATTCATTTTATAAAACCTTATGTTAATAAGAAAAAGACAGATAAAAAATCTAAATTTTTCAGATTAAACCTAAAATGGCATAATAAAATTGGTTGGACTACTATCCTATTTTTAATTATTACAACTATTACAGGAATGTTTCTTCGTCCTCCTCTATTAATTCCTATAGTTGAAAAAAAAGTAAATAAAATACCTTTTACTGAGCTAGATACCGAAAATGCTTGGTTCGATAATTTGCGAAGAATTGTTTACGATAAAAGCACCGAACAATTTATTTTTGCAACAATAGAAGGTATTTACTCGACTGACAAAGAGCTTAAAACTGTTTCGCAATTCCGTAACCAACCTCCATTAAGTATGATGGGTGTTAATGTTTTTGAAAAAATTAGCAAAGACACAATGCTTGTTGGCTCGTTTAACGGACTGTACAAATGGAACATACAAACACAAGAATTTTACAACCCAATCCCTGTTAAAACAAAACAAACTTCAAGACGAGACAATCCTGCTGATTTTTTATCAGATAATGTTGTAACAGGCTATTCAAAAGATTTTAACACAGGTAACATTATTTTTGATATGAATGTTGGTGTAGTAAAATTTAATGGCGAACGAATAAATATAAAAATGCCAAAAGAACTTAAAAACCTACCAATGTCGCTATGGAATATGGCTCTCGAAGTTCATACAGCACGTATTTACAAACCAATTTTTGGTATGGCATATATTCTTGTTGTTCCGCTTATTGGCTTAATTACGCTATTTATTCTTGTTTCAGGTTTTATTGTTTGGTATAAACGGTATAGAAGTTAATTAGTGTCTGTCTATAAAGTAAAGAGTTTGAGCTAGAAAGTTCGAGTTCAAGGCGTATGAGAAATTCAAACCGGAGAATACTAAGGTATTTGAGGATTTGGATTTTGAGCAACAACGCAGAAATCGGACTTTCTAGACAAACTCTAATTAATTTTCTTAACTAAAATATCATCAGCATCAAGCAATAGGCTATCTATTTTGTCACTAATAACTTTATAAACATTATTGTTTGGCGCAGGTATTTCGTCGGTGCCAAGTTTATCCAATGCTGCTAAAATATAATTTATTGTAATTCTCTCAGTATCAACGGACGGCTGAAATTTTATTACTTTATATTTATCATTCTCAACTCTCGATAAAATTCCGGCATCAACCAAATCCTCTGTTATACTTGCCACTAACCTAAATGGTAAATTTAATTCTTTTTTAACATCATCAATTGTTGGAGCTTCGCCATTAAAGAATTTTTTAACAACAAAATGAGTTATATAAATACTCAGTTTCTTTTTAAAGGATAACGAAACATTACCGGACTCATCTTTAAGAATAAATTTCTCTACATTTTGATGTACAAACGATAATTCTGCACCAAATAAAACTATAATCCAACTTATACGTAACCAAGCTAAAAACAAAGGTAATGCTGCAAAACTTCCGTAAATAGCATTAAATTTTACTACACCAATCTGAAAATTAACGTATGCCCACTGCACTAATACAAATACGGTTCCTGAAATAACTCCCGCAATAAATGCCGATTTAAATTTAACTTTTGTATTTGGCATTATCATATAAACCATTGTAAGCAAAAGCCAAAAAATAACATAAGGCAACAAACCTACAATAAAAGATAATTCGTTTTCAACATAGCTTAAAAAGCCAACTGAATTAGCAATATTTTTTGTTGTAGTAGATATAAAAACCGTAACACTACTCGATGCTATTAACAATATAGGAGCCAGTAACATTATAGACAAATACTCTGTAAATTTTTTTACTAAAGTTCGTCCTTTTTTTATCCCCCAAATAGCATTAAACGATTCTTCTATATTACCCATAACCTTTAGCACCGACCAAAATAATAAAGCCACTCCAACTCCTGCTACCAAACCACCTTTTGTATTTTCAAGCATATTATTTGCAAAACCTATTACTTGGTTCATAATATCTTGTTGCGATGCCAATTTTTCAGTAATTAACTCATTTAGCTTATCATCCATACCAAAACCTTTGGCAATACCAAAAGCCATTGCAAATATCGGAACTATCGACAATAACGAATAATATGTTAATGCTGATGAACGTAGCTGTACACCATCTTCATTAAACCCTTTATATGCCATAACAATTATTCGTAATACTTTTACAAATAACGATTTATAAAGAGGTAATTCATCTGGATTTTTATGCCAAATATCCTTTTCAATATATGTTTTTGTTTCTGTTATTATGTTTTTATATTTCATCTTTAATTTTAAAACTTAAAATGTATAAATAATCTGCCAAAGTTTTTACTATCCTTATCAATTCTATGATATTTTTGTTTTATTTCTTTCTGTTGCAAAAAGCGAATAACCTTCTTTTTTAGTTGTCCACTACCTTTACCGGGGATAATTTCTACAAGTTTTATTTTCTTTTCTAATGCTTCTTCAATAATATCATTTAAAGCTTTATCTATCAGATAACCTTTATTATATATATCGTGTAAATCTAATATTAATTTTGCCATTACAATTCATCTTTTTTATAAATACTTGGTAACGAAATTTTATATCTAATTACCAAAAATCTTAAAATTATTATAAAAAACACAGGTACTAAATCTGTTATATAGTATCCTAAGTCATAAAACTTTAACAATAAATATAACGATGCACCTGCAATACTTATAGTTGCATAAATTTCTTTTCTAAAAATAACCGGAATTTCATTAACCAAAACATCACGTAAAACACCGCCAACAACCCCTGTTACAGTTGCTAGTATTACGCACGATAGCATATTTAAGTCATAAGAAAGACCTATTTCTGCACCCAATATTGTAAACAATGCCAAACCAACCGTATCAAAAACCAGAAGTGTTGAACGCAAATATTCTAACCATTTTCTAAAAACCATAGCAAAAATACTTCCCACCAAAATTATATACGGATATGTTGGGTCTATTATCCAAAAAACATCTTTATCAATTAAAATATCACGTAAAGTTCCTCCACCTATCGAAGTTATAAAAGCTATAATAATTACCCCAAAAACATCAAACTTACGTTCCATTGCGGTTAGTGCTCCTGATATTGCAAGAGCAAAAGTTCCTGCCATCATTAATATACTGTAAATAGTTTCCATTATTTATTCGATATTTTTTTAAAGATAAAATAAACAACAAAAGCTATAACAGTTCCTAAAATGGCACCTCCAAGCACATCTCCAAGATAGTGTACCCCCAAATATATTCGGCTATATGCCACAATTGTAGCCCAAACAACTAATAAAATTGTAACAGTTTTATTTTTAAAGAATAATGATAAAAATATAGCTAACGCAAACATATTTGTTGCGTGCGACGACACAAAACCAAATTGCCCACCACAATGATTATTTAAAATATGTATAGAATTTCTAATCTGTTCACAATGACAAGGTCGTAACCTTTCAAACACATTTTTAAATAATTTAACCGAACTTTGGTCGGCAATAGTTATTAATATAGCTACCGAAACTAAAAAAATAAGAAATACTTTAAGATTTTCGGCCTTTTTATAAGCAAAAAAAATAAGTACCAAATACAGCGGTACCCAACTTAACTTACCACTCACAAACAACATTACACTATCAAACAAGCTATTATGTAAGCTATTTAAGTATATGGTTGTAGATGTATCAATATTTATTAACCATTCTATCACGCTGTAAATTTATAAATTACATCTTATTTAACATACATATTATTGAGATAAATCATAAATTCAGTATATTTTATTACTTTTATTGTCTATATATTTGTAAAATAAAACTATTTAAAAAGTTAAAATATGAATAAAGATTTCAAAGCTTTATTTACCGATTTTCCTGAGATTACAACGCAGGACTGGAAAGAAAAGATAATCAAAGACTTAAAAGGTCGTGATTACGAAACACTTATAAATAAAACAGATTTTGGTTTAAATTTTGAGCCATTCTATCGTAAAGAAGATTTAAAAGAAATTCCTTTTGTTGATAATATTCCCGGCGAATTCCCTTTTGTGCGTAGTACAAAACAAGATAACGATTGGAAAATACGTCAGATTTTGCTTGTTAACGATATTAAAAAAGCAAATGCACAAGCCGTAAAACTATTACAAACAGGAGTTAATTCTATTCTATTTTGTTTTATGGAAGATAAACTTTCTTCGGTTAACGATTTAGCTATATTACTTAAAAATATAGATTTAACTGAAACAGAGGTAAGTTTTAACTATAAACCGGGAGCTTTTACAATTCAAGGATTATACATTGAATATATTGAACAAAATAATATTGATGTTAACAAGATATCGGGAAGTTTTAATTTTAACCCTTTTGGCAAATTGCTAATGACAGGCAAACGTGCCCAAAACGAGAAACTTCTTAAACTAACCCGATTTGTAAACACTAACGCTGAAAAACTCGGAAATTATGGTGCTGTTACAATAGGCACTGTAATGTATTCAAATGCAGGAGCTAACACTATTCAAGAAATTGCATTTGCTCTTTCACAAGCTGTTGAATATATAAACAAATATACTGATAGTAACCCTGATGGTATTGAAAAAATACTTAGTAGAATGGAGTTTACTTTCGCAACAGGTGGCGATTATTTTATTGAAATTGCAAAATATCGTGCGGTACGTTATTTATGGGCTAAAATTGTTAAGGAATTTGGTGTTGAAAACAAGGAATTGCAAAAAATTAAGATGAATGCAATTAACACCAATTGGAACAAAACAATATACGATGCTCACGTAAATATGCTTCGTGTAACCACCGAAACTATGTCGGCAGCTATTGGCGGAGTTGACTCAATTTCGGTAGCACCTTACGATGCAACTTTTAAAATGCCTGATGAGTTCTCGTATCGTATTGCAAAAAATACTCAAATAATACTTAAAGAAGAAAGCTATTTCGACAAAATTGTTGACCCTGCCGGAGGTTCATACTACATTGAAAAACTTACAAACGATATATCGGTAAAAGCTTGGAAACTTTTCTTAGAAATTGAAAACAAAGGTGGTTTCTATGAAAATATTAAGAATAATACTATTCAAAATATGATTGAAGAATCGGCTAATGCAAAAAATATGAAAATTGCACAAGGTCGTATTTCTATTTTGGGAACAAATAAATATCCTAATCAAGACGAAACCGCTGCCGATAAAATTAAGTTTGAAAAACCTGAGTTTAAAAGTAATTCTGACATTAAAGTATTACAAAAACACAGAGGAGCTGAGGCTTTTGAACAATTACGCTTAAAAACAGAAAAAGCTGATAAATCTCCAAAAGTTTTCCTTTACAACACAGGAAATGTAGTAATGAGCAAAGCAAGAGCAATGTTTGCATCAGGATTTTTTGCTTGTGCAGGATTCGAAATTATTGAAAGCGAGCTAAATCTTACAATTGAAAACGGTATTGCCGAAATACAAAAGCAAAACCCCGATATTGTTGTTGTTTGTAGCTCTGATGATGAATACGCAGAGGCTGTTCCTCAAATAAAAGAAAAACTTAATAATAGCATAAAACTTGTTGTTGCAGGCTACCCAAAAGAATTAATTGAAAAATTTAAAGAAATTGGTGTAACTGATTTTGTTCACGTGAAATCAAATATATTAGAAACACTAACTAAGTATCAGGAGGAGATAATATAAAAAACGCCCCTCCCAACCCTCCCCAAGTGGAGGGCTTGCATTAATTCAAAATTAGAGCAAGCCCCTCTCTTTTGGAGAGGGGCTGGGGTGAGGCAAAAAAAGATAATTATGAAACCAAATTTTAACAATATAAACATAAACGAGCAGGTAAATAATACCGATAATCTTAATTTAGAAAAAGATTGGTTAACTGCCGAGCAAATTCCTGTAAAGAAAATTTACACAAAAAAGGATACCGAAAACTTCGAGCATTTAAAATATGCAGCAGGTTTGGCTCCGTTTTTACGAGGTCCATATTCGCCAATGTATGCTTTTAAACCTTGGACAATTCGTCAATATGCAGGTTTTTCAACTGCTGAGGAAAGTAACGCTTTTTACCGCCGTAACCTTGCAGCAGGGCAAAAAGGACTTTCTGTTGCATTCGACTTAGCTACACACCGTGGCTACGACTCAGACCACGAGCGTGTTGTTGGCGATGTAGGAAAAGCAGGTGTTGCTATCGATTCAATTTTAGATATGAAAGTTTTATTCGACCAAATACCGTTGGATAAAATGTCAGTATCAATGACAATGAACGGTGCTGTACTACCTGTACTTGCATTCTATATTGTTGCCGGATTAGAACAAGGTGTTAAATTGGAGCAACTTTCAGGAACTATCCAAAACGATATTTTAAAAGAATTTATGGTGCGTAACACATATATTTACCCACCTGAAATTTCAATGCGTATTATCTCAGATATTTTTGAATATACAAGTAAAAATATGCCTAAATTTAACTCGATAAGTATTTCGGGTTATCATATGCAAGAAGCAGGAGCAACAAACGATATTGAGCTTGCCTATACTCTTGCAGATGGATTAGAATATTTGCGCGCAGGAGTCAATGCAGGAATGGATATTGATACCTTCGCTCCTCGCCTTTCGTTTTTTTGGGCTATTGGAATGAATCATTTTATGGAGATTGCAAAAATGCGTGCAGGACGTATGCTTTGGGCAAAAATTGTTAAGCAGTTTAATCCAAAGAATCCTAAATCGTCATCGTTACGTACACACTCGCAAACAAGTGGTTGGAGTTTAACCGAGCAAGACCCATACAATAATGTGGCTCGTACTTGTATTGAGGCAATGGGTGCAGCACTTGGACATACTCAGAGTTTACACACAAATGCACTTGACGAAGCTATTGCTTTACCAACCGATTTTTCGGCACGTATTGCACGAAACACACAAATTTACATTCAAGAAGAAACAAATATAACTAAGCATATCGACCCTTGGGCAGGTTCGTATTATGTTGAGAGTTTAACTCACGAAATTGCTCACCGAGCTTGGAAACTTATAGAGGAAGTTGAAGAACTTGGCGGAATGGCAAAAGCTATTGAAACAGGTATTCCTAAAATGCGTATTGAAGAAGCTGCTGCTCGCAAACAAGCTCGTATTGATGCAGGTAAAGAAACAATTGTTGGTGTAAATAAATACAAATTAGACCACGAAGACCCATTAGATATTCTTGAAGTTGATAATACAGCGGTTCGTGAATCGCAAATAGAGAGATTAAATAAATTAAAAGCAGAACGAAATCAAGCAGAAGTTGATGCAGCTCTTGAAGCAATTACCAAAGCTACCGAAACAGGTAAAGGTAATTTATTAGAATTAGCTGTTATTGCCGCACAAAAACGTGCTACTCTTGGAGAAATTTCTTATGCTAT
>Ga0256827_10000566_pt1 | contig 23064 bp, 20 predicted proteins | sample CV84metaG_FD_185977 | JGI IMG/M metagenome (GOLD analysis project Ga0256827, IMG submission 185977) | Hydrothermal vent microbial communities from East Pacific Rise, Pacific Ocean - CV84 | ecosystem: Environmental > Aquatic > Marine > Hydrothermal vents | place: Pacific Ocean: East Pacific Rise...
GGTGCTATGTATGAGCCATCTCAACGGCGTATGGTACAGATAGAAGATAACACCCCAGAGTTAGAAGAGCCTCGAATAGGTGATGGGTGGGATCCTCGGTATACTGACGGACTACCATCAGGCGTATTGGCCACAATCGGTACAGATGCTATGCGGAATTTGAAGGACAACTTTAATGTCCCACATATCTTCGAGCATAACATGTTCTCTAGCTTGCTGAATGTGTATGACACGAATGTGTTTGATAAGTACTTACCAGACCTACAGCAAGGTGTAGACTCCATGGGTAGGTTGTTGTTCACATTCTACTGGAAGCCAGGTGTTGTAATGGATGCGTATGGTTCGGATGATGCGCAGAATCTAGAAGATCACTTACTCCACAGTTTTAAATCTACCGGTGAATTACTCCTGAAACTCATGAAGAAATCAGGCGCTATGAAAAAAACAACATAAGAGGTTTACCATGAACGCAGAGCTAATAAATAAGTTAGCATGGTACTTACCTCTTTCCAAAGCCGACCAAGATGTACCGGAAGAGCATATAGAATTCGCAGGTGCGGAAACAAATATACGTGATGTAGCCCATTACCTACACTGCTACAAAGACATTGCGTTTGGTTGGAAATTAGCTTACCGCCTAGCCCGCACCGGTAATGAGTTACCTTCTATGTTAGAGGGTGAGGATTTATGGGTGTATCGTGCGTACTTGTATGTTGCCGGCGTATCAAACGATCCACTGGTAGGGGCTGCGTTATCCCTCACATTAAGCGCTGCAGAATCACAGCGAATAAAATTACAGGCTTTGCTATTAGGTAAACACGCTTCTATCCCTGAAGTAGCCAACAGGCTCCAGATGGATGCGCGGGTTGTGTCCGCCTATGAGAAATTATTTTTTAACGTGTTAGACCGTAGAGACGATGGTAGGTACCTATCAGATATCGTATACCCAGAAGGTCGCTATGTAGAATTCATGAGTGGTTATTTGGAGACAGAACCTATCGGTATGTTACTCAAGCGTTCTGGGTATAACAACGGAGAGAGTGATGTGATGTATATGTCTGGAATGCCGCATACAACATTGGAGAGTTTATTCCCTTCGGATGACTCAGCTTCGCGGTTTGAGAAATACCTAATGATGAATGGGTATGCGCTAGGTCGTAATGGCTTTATTAACCAAAACAATATGCCGGGCATACACCACGCACGTCAAGTACTGCAAGCTATTAAACAAGGTGGGGAAGGTGCTGAGGAAGTTAATCCATTCGCTACAATGGGACAAGCACTGCTCGAAGATTTAACAATTGTCAAGCGGCGTGAGGCTGAAATGCAAATAGGGTATCGAAGAGGTACGACGAAATTGCTTGATTGATTCGCGTACTTTCCCCTATAATAGGCGCAATAAGATAAAGAGGTTTTGATATGACACATAAAGCAACTATAGACGCACTAGAGACACTACTTCCAGAGATACGACGAAACCCCACAGATGTGGAAGGTGTGTTGCTTAAGTTCGCCAGTGCTAATAACCTAGCTACCGCGCAGTTAGGATTACTTGCGCGGAAGTACAACACAGCTAGATTTTTAACCCACGTTAAAACATCCAGTAAAGAGGCTACGGCGGATACAATACCAGTACTCGATGTAGACGCACTGCTCCAAAAGTACGAGCAGGTGCCTCAGAAAAAACAAGGCTATGCCGATTTATGGACGACTCCGGATTCCGAAACCGACGCTGGATTTTTACAATTTCCTTTTTATCCTACCGAGGATACCGGCATGAAGGAGAAGTCCGCTTCTTTCGAAGAACAAACAGTACCCGAAGAACAACTACCTTACTACCAGTCTATACTACCACTAACGGAGGCTATTAAAAGCGCTGAACAAATAGTGTACGAAGTAGACGAGGATATAAAAGGTGTCCTCAAGAAAGCCGCTAACCTTAACTTAACAGCAAACAGCTTTATATTTGGTGATGATGTTAAACTGGCAGAGGGGGTATTCACCGGAGATGTGGAGTATCCTGAGATGTCCGTAATTAAAGAAGCCGCAGGTGTACTTGCTGAGTTAAAAGGTTTGATGGATACACGCTTAGAGGCCGAGCGTATAAAAGAAGCCGCGTCTAAAAAAAAAGCTACGACCACAAATAAAAATAAAAATAAAAACAACAACCTACCCGTCGTATCCGGACGAAGGGTAGGGCAAGAGCAAGCTACATTAGACCGCGCTGATCGGGAAGCAGACGTAGCTTCTAAAAATGATTGGGAAAAACAGCAGGCTAGGGATGCGGCTGCTGCTAAGGCTAAAGCTCTCGTGGACAAATACGGCCCCGATCCAGCAGCAGCTAATGCAGATGATTGGGAAAAACAGCAGGCTAGGGATGCGGCTGCTGCTAAGGCTAAAGCTCTCGTGGACAAATACGGCCCCGATCCAGCAGTAGAAGCAGCTACTAAAAAGGATTGGGAAGACCAGCAGGCTAGGGATGCAGCGCAGGCTAACGTGGACGAACACGCCAGTAGTATAGATGCAGAAGCAGCTACTAAAAGTGATTGGGAAAAACAGGAGGCTAGGGATGCAGCTAAGGTTAAAGCTGAAAAAGAACTCGCAGATCTAACAGAGCGAACCTTAACCACCGCAGATATCGAGCGTGGTGGTAATAACCTTAAAGAAATTGCGGCAGTTATGGAGGCAGGAAACGCAGTCTCTACAAAAATGCGTACAACCGCAGAAACAATCTATAAGAAAATCAAGGACACTAAAGGGCAAATGTTACTGTCTGGCAGGGATAACCTAGTACGCGTGCGTAATAGTGCGCATAATAAAGCCAAAAGAGAAACTATACTTATGGATTTAGCGATGACTGATCCTGTGATATCTCAAGAAGACCCAGAAAACGTAACCGAGTACTATAACGCTATTCATGCGTTGAACCCGGGTATAACCACACACGCCGCGTTAGTACGCCCTATCTTACGGGAGGCTATTCAGTATGGAGGTATACCCCTCCCAACCCAGAAAGAGCTCGCACGTATGACTGAGTCGAGTAAAGCTTAAACGGAGCAGACGATGGCAGATGATTTAACATTAGACGATAAGTATGAAGCTTTAAAAAATAGCAACCCACTGGAAGGAAAAGGTGGTGAGTTATTAACGAAGGTATTACTGGGAGCTGCGGCTGGCGGTGGGATTTCACACATGCTCGCTGACACGGATGCAAAGGAAGATCCCCGGGTCCGACGTAAACGCATTCTCAGAAACACACTGTTAGGCACCGCACTGGGCGCGGGTGTTACCGGCGGTCTGTCTGTAGGTAAGGCTTACTTAGATAAAGCTATACCCACGGTAGGTGGTACTCCAGGGTCAAGCGGTATAATTCATAATTTATTTAAAAACCACGCAGGTGGATTAGCTTTAACAGGCGCAGGTGCAGGTCTGGGCGCGTGGGGCGACAGAAAAGCTACAAACCGTGCAGTGAGGATACTTAGCTCTGCACTATCACCTAGTAGGTTAGTAGATGGCTCTACGCGAAAAGATGTATTACACGCACTTAACTCGAACACACGCACAGGGGATGTGTTAAGAGATGTACTAAAGAACCCAGGCGGTAATGTATCTTTAGGAAAAGCAATAGACCATCTAGGTTTGAAGTCTAAAGGATTTAAAAAAGTACTGAATAAAGTGATGAGACATAAACGGCTGGGACTCCTTGCAGGGGCAGGAGCAGTAACGCCTCTACTTATGCCAAAAGTCGTGGGCGGGTTGAAAGACTATTTTATGGGATCAGACGAGTTAGACTAACAGGAGTTACACTATGTTAAAATTACAATTTCAAGGCGACCAAGAATCCTTATGGGAAGCATGTGGTGGATCTATGAGTACGCTCATACAAACAGACACCGGTATTAAACAAGCCGCGTCTGATGTGATAACAAAAGAGTTGTTAGACCAGTACCGCCCCGATAACGATCACTGGTTACAACACGTAGTTGCGTTGGGAGATTATGAGACATGGGGAGAAAATCGTAATGCGGATGCCTACGACAAAGTAGCAAACTCCACATGCCACCCTAACTTCGTAAAGTTTGGTCACTTTTTCAGAGAGCATCGACATAAAGATCCTTCTTTGAAGATTGGTGATATTAAATACTCCGCGTACAACCCACAGATGAAACGTGTGGAGTTGTTAGTATGGGGAAATAAAAAACTGGCCGCCGCAGAATACGCAGACGCTCTAGAGGGAAAAACTCGTACATACTCTATGGCGTGTAAGATAGCGTTCGACGTGTGTAACATTTGTGGTCATAAGGCAAAGTCACCAGCAGTTTGGTGTGACCATATGAAGTTGGCTCGCGGACAGTACATGCCTGAGCATAAGAAATACGCTTTTGTGTTTAATCCAAACCCTAAGTTTTTCGATATCTCTGACGTAGGTTATCCTGCAGATAGAACTGCATACGGCCTAAGGCAAATTCTAGGAGAAGAGGGCGCTATTAAAGCAGCCTCCGCCGGAACAGCTCCCGTTATAAGCGGAGCAGAGTGGGCGGAGCTTGAAGGCGTAACAGTACCTGCCGCTTTATCCGATACAACACTTGGACCAAAGCAGGCGGCCATGGCTGTACGGTTGTGTGAGCTTAAGAATCCTATTTCACTACACCTACAAGAAATAGTTAAAGCCGCGGGTTGTGGCTCGATGCGCGGCGGTGGATTACCTGAAGAATCCATGAAGGCTATGCGTGCAGTAAGCCCGGGGTGTATGTTCCGCCATATGGCTAAACGGAAAGCGCTATTACCACTGCAAGAGTTTGCCGCTATGTTAACTGGAGCTCCTGTAAAAGAAATGGAGACCGATAAAACCGTAGGGGATGCTATCGAGGAGTTAAAGGGTGGGACTATTATCAAAACTATGGGTACAGGTGGGGTGTCAGAAGATCTCACTAAACTATTCTCTATGGGTGGTCATAACGCATCACACATGGGGAGCTCGTATAACGATGCGTTTGATAAAGCCGTAGACGACGCAGAAGAACTATTTAATATAGACACCGCACCAGAGAGGTGCGCTACGATTATAATAAAAACAAGCATGGCACTACCTATCACCTTGGTAGAGCGTAATATAGTAGGTATGACTTCTACTAAACTAGCGCAGGTTTATGGGCAGTATGTCCTACAGGCATTAGTGGATATGGAAGAATTACACCACACACTCGATGACAATAGCATTGCTATGGTTGCCGGAAGCATTTTTTAACAGTTAAAAATTATGATAGAAGTAGTTGACAATTCGGAGTAAGTATAAGAACATACCCTACGTTAACAAAAAATATGGAGATTAATTATGAGCAACCCTAAATACGATGAAATTCTAACGCGGATCAAAAAGGCAAACGGATTGCTGGTAGAAACGCATCCAACCGCCACTGTGAATCCGCTTGAGGATACGGGAAAGCCCAAAAGCGCTCCTGGTAACGCGAATACCTCAGCAGGAACTAACGCGGAAGTTCCTACCAATAAGGTAGAAAAACTCGCTAGTATGGTTTCTGCCGCAGTAGACCAACTCAAAGCTTTACAAGCAGAACCTGTAGAGGCTAAAAGCGCAGCGGCTGAATCTATTCTCACCGCAGTTAAGCAGGCTAAGACTGAGAAAAAAGAAGCATCAAAAGTAGAAGAGCTTCCCGGGACTTTCACTCCTGAGTTTCACTTTAAATTAGCACAGGCTATGCTGGAGACTGAAGAAGGTGTCGCATTAGCTACGCACGTATTGGAAAAGAAGGCAGGTGTAGAAGCAGCCCAAACTTTAATTAAAGAGGCTTCAGCAGAAGCACAAGCAATGCAAAGTGAAGATGCGCTTGTACAAGCCGCTCTAGCAGATTTGCTCACAGCTCAAGAGTATGAGAAATTTGCAGCAGGTCTTATGGGCGCTATGGGTGCAGAGGAAGGCGCTATACCTGAAGGTGCTATGCCTGAAGGCGCTCTACCTGAAGGTGCTATGCCCGAAGGTGTGGAAGCTGGCGAGGCTGGTGATGTTACCGCTGAAGAAGTAATGGAAGCTTTAACGCAGCTTATTGACTCCGGTGAAATAACCGAAGAGCAAGCGCAAGAAATTGTAAACGAACTTAGTGGGGATGAAGCCACAGGTGATGGGGAATTCACAGAGGAAGAGATGGAAGCAGCATTGTCTCAACTCATTGAGTCTGGTGAAGTATCTCCCGAAGATCTCGAAGCATTGATGGGATCGTTAGGCGGAGAAGAAGGCGGCGAACCAGCAGCCCCAGTCGAAGCTCCCGCGGCAGTATAAAACCCTTAAATAGTGGTGTTAGATATGAAAGAAGAAGTAATGAGAACATTGGAAACCTCAACCGTAGCTTTATTGGAGGCAATAAAGCTGGCGGCGGAGCAGGATGAAAGTATCAACACCCTTAAAGGCGATATCCTAGGTGTGCAAGAGGAAGTTCAGACGTACAAGACAGCAGCGGCAGGTTTCTTTGCCGCACTACAAACGTCCGGATTACTTGGCGACGAGGATATAACCAAAATGGCCTCTAACTTAGAGGACCCTGTTACGGCTTTTGAGGTTGCAGGGAAAGCTTTAGAATTGATAGCAGACTCACAATCCAGTGGGTTTGGTGTAGCAAAAGAAGCATCAGTAGCGCAAGAAGAGGACCCTTGGGATCTCGTCAAACGTGAAGGTGCGTAATTAATAAACAACAGGAGATGAAAAATGAGTGATTATACCAATAAAGGTACAATTAAACGGGATAAACCTGTACTACAGATCCTTCGCGGAAACGCGGCTGGTGAAAGTAGCATGTTATCCGCTTCGCATCCTGTCGCGGACACGGTTGAAGTTTTAAGTGGTATGGTAATACATCCCATATGGAACTTAGCCGTTGGTACATACGAATGGCTATTAGGAATGGGCGATAATGGTGAAGCATACTTCGCCACAGCCGATTACAATGGTTATGATGTACAGTCCTCAGGCAAGCTTACCGGGCTCTCTAGCTCCGGCGGGTACGAATTAGCAACTGGCTACTACGATAGTACTGTAACCTACAAGATAGGGGACTTGTTAACAGCAACATCCGCAGGGTTGGTTACGAACGTTATTGACACTAATAATCCGTATATCATCGGAAGAGTATCACGTCAGTTACCCGCTATGGACCCAACCACTGCAGGTATTCCTGGTAGTGCTATACCACCTGTCACCGATCCGGTCACCCCCGTTACCGCGGATGGTAAATTTGTAGACAGTGGCGTTAAAGACAACAACGTCTTAGTGTTCGAAACCATCGCATACGGCAAAGCCTAAGGAGTAAATTATGTCTGATGTAAACGTACAAGATATTTCACTAACTAACCAAGAGTTCTTGTCTGCCATTGAGCAGGCTCCTGATGGGCAGTTAAAAAATGCATCCGCTTCCTCTACGCAAGTTTTGCGTCGTCGAGTTCGGGAGTCTGGGTTCGCTCGTTCGATCCTACCTTTCAAACCCGCTGGAGCTGCGGTACAACGCCTTCCGGATAATGATATGCCGGTTATCGTTGAGGATATGGAACCAGATTCCCCAGGAGCTAAAGCAGTTCCATTCATGGGTAGTCCGGATACTGTATTCTACCATGGCGACACTTTTTTGGTTATGTTCCATAAAATTGTCTCTCCCGAGTTCAAAAAGAACATCCACCAACTCCAAACCTACAAGCACGATCTTAAGGCCATGGTTACGGATAACGCATTGCGTGATATCCACACCACTGAGGATCAAGCATTCATAAGCCAAGTGGACGATCTCGTAGGTCCAGACGGTGTGACAGGACCAGGAGCAAGTGGTGAGCCACAGAACTTCGGAACTAATGATGGAATCATACGGTCTATGTACCCACTACACATGAGTTACTTGGAAGATCGAGAGCTTATGAACGGTGTGTTCTTGATGAACCGAAAAACCGCGAAGGCCTTCCTTACTTGGAATCGCTCTGAAATCGGTGGTGATTTGGCTCAAGCTATCTTCGAAGATGGTGCGTCGGCTATCTCCAAGGGTAAAATCTTGGGTGTTCCGCACATCTACACCTCGAAGAAAGCACTTGTACCACATAACGTTGAGTATCAATTTGCTGAACCTGATTACTTGGGACGTGCTTACGTACTCCAAGATCTCGTTTTGTACATTGAGAAGCGTAAAGATATCATCACTTTCTCTGCTATGGAGAAAATTGGTATCACCATTGGTAATGTTGCCGCTGTCAATAAAGTTACGTTCCACACTTCTACGTGGAACACCTAACAGTAAGACACTAGCAATACGAGAAGCCCTGTTTTAAGTAGCAGGGCTTTTTTATTGCCTTGTTAGGTCTATATTTGTACACTAGCAACAATTTACATACAGGAGGTTTTCATGTCTAAGTGTTTATCAATAGACGACGTTCGTTATTTTATTTTAGATAGGACAGCAGAAGATAATGAGTTGGACATGGATTTATCCTTTAGTGATGATGATATTATACACGCGATGCGGCGTGCAGCGCGGGAAGCTAACGATGTCCCACCCTACAACGTACAAGTGTCCGGAGACTGCTTACCTGGTAATAGTAATATTTGGCTTCATGCAGTAACGGAACAACTCTATATAGCTAAACTTTCTAACCTTATGCGTAACGACATAGACTACGAGGCGGGCGGTGTGGCCGCTTCCGTGACTAAAGGTAGGATAGCTCACTTTAAAGAACTCATAAAATTACACCGGTCTATTTGGGAGGATAAACTCCACAGGTTGAAGGTAGGTAATAACGTTCGGAGGTTCCACTTCTATGGCTGCTAACATTATAAGTAGAGAGTTTTTAAACGTATCTTTGTTTCCAAAACTGGGACAATTAACTGTAACAGTAACTTGGGCTACTATCTCTAGTATAGCGGATGGAGCATTCTACGTGTACAGGTCTATGGACGGAGTGAGTAACTGGCGTCTATTAAATGACGAACCCGTGTACGGGCTATTCTATGAAGACACAACCCTAGAAATAAAAACACGAACCCGCGTACCGCATTACCGCGTATTGTGCGAGAAAGATGGGAAGTCTTACGATTCCGCTATTATAGGTTTGTTCAACACTCTGACTAGACCACAACTGGGTATCGTTAACCGTATTAAAATGGAAGAGCTCAGAAAATTACGTGGTAGTAATGGAATGCCTTTGTTTTTGTACCCCCAACTACTAGGGGGAGTTCCTTGTAAATATGTGGATAGAGAAACAGGAGCACACTACGGACATGGATGTAAAGGTACAGAAGAGGATTGTTATGGTACCGGGCTAATCGGGGGTTACGCCAAACCACTGCTTATTTGGGGAGCTCTAATGCAGGATGCTATGACCTCCGGAGCCGCAGCCCCTACAGGGCAGGGAGAGGTGGATCACAGTATAGCTTCTTTCCGACTACTCACCACGGTGATTCCTCAGATGGGAGATTTGATTGTACTCCCTGACGTTGACGGGCGGTACATACTGGGGGAAGGATCTGTTACCTTTAAATTTAAGGGTGTGTACCCGATAGTTACCGAGGCAAAAGCTACGTTGCTACAATACAACGACGACAGGTACAGAGTACCGGTACCGGATAACGCAACACTCCCACACAACAGGTATTAATTATGAACGACGAACTAGGCATACAGACAGTAAAGGCATTACACGAATGCTTCTCAAGAACACCAACATTTTTGGTTATACGCAAGGCGCTATTATTATCCACACGTTTACACTGGGGTGATGATACCGCACATGGGGATGAGGCTGAGATGCTATTAGGTTTAGTGTATACGGGGGACAGCGTCAATGACCCGACAGTGCGGACACTAAAGGTAGATATAGAAGATACGTTACGCGCTGAAGACCGGTACACACACCCTGCTATATTCTTAGGTTTTGGGGAGGGCGTTGGCTTTTCAAAGAAGACCATTAACAATTTAGCAGCATTAGATTTTACAGATGGTTCAAAAGCATACACGATGGCTGGAGAAGGTGCGTGCACATTCGCACACATACATAGTTCGGCAGATACTGCATTAGCGATGGCGGAGGATACGCTGTTATATATGTACGCTATTAGGGATTCTATGATGTGTAATTTGTATCTTACAGCTTTTGATATCGTAAGGGTATCCAGCCCCACATTGGTAAAAGAAGCGAAGGAGTTGTGTTTCAGAGTTGACATTACGGTCAAATTTTCGTTTAATCCCTCAGTAACGGTTACAAGAGGAAGTTTACGCCTTAAAAAGTGGACCGCCGCTATCGAGAACCAGTAAGTATATTAGGAGAAAAAAAATGATTGATGATTATAGAAAGCCAGAACTTATTGTTCGCCAAGAAGTAGAGCGTATTGATAACTTCGTAGAAGCCGGTATCAATGTTGTAATTATAGGCCCCGACTACCACTCAGAAAAGTTCGGAATAAACCCACTACCCTCGTATAAGACGTATGCAGGTAATACCTTTGCTATTTTGGAATACAAAGGAAATGACGCGTATGAGCCTCTTGGTGAAAATTATGCAGTTAAAAGTTCTGAGGTTAAATGCATTGCTTCTGATGGTGCGCAAGCTTACGTAGACCTTGACGGTGCGGATATAGGCGGTTACTGGAAAACAGGCATGCCTAGAAATGTACTAAACACAGGAACAGACGTAGCACCGATTACTGTAATTGGGGATGGTTTTGATACTACCAAATTAGCGGATGCAGTGCAAATAGGGGACTCACTCATATTCACACTTACTAGCGCGTCTGGCGTCTATTCTCGCGTATGTACCGTTTCCAGTTACCTGGATGCGGACACCTTAGTGTTGGACACACAATTTGCACCTGACTCGTCGTACTCGGCTGGTGTTATTACAGGCACTATCCGTATCATCCGCGCGGGTGACTTTGCGATAGCCAACTCGACTGTAGATGAGACGGCTAAAACCGTAACACACGCGAGCGTGCCCACATTTAAACTCAACGGTTTGGAAGTTTCCGCTTATAAAAAGGGAACAGCCTATGTAGAGTATCGTGCTTTAAAAGAACCTACAGATGATGACCGCCCAATGCGTGTACACGCGGGAATGACTCTTATATCAGCCAACCCTGAAGCAGAGTTAGGCTACGGAGTACATTGCGCCCTCAAAGGTGGGGAAGGTGAGGCTACTATTTTTGCGGTGCGTACAGGTGGTGACACCGTAGCCGACTTTAAGAAAGCTTTGGATAGTATTAGTGTTAGTGCTGTCTACTATGCGCTTGTACCAATAACAACGAACCGTGAGGTTATGCTAGCCATACGAGATCACGTTGTTGCCATGCGTAAAGATGATAAGAAAAACTTCAGGCGTGCGTACATTGGTATTGATAGCTTCGAGGCGAGAGAACTCACAGACACGCTGGAAGTGGCTACAGTCGCAGGAAGTATTCTAACATTTACAGAGGCGGAGTTAGTCGCTGAATTGGGCGATTCCGAGTTTATTAGTGTTGGGGATAAGATAAACGCCGCAGGAAACACCACCACATACACTGTGATTGGACGGGACGAGGCTAACGCACGTCCGGACACCACACTATGGTTGGATCGTAACCCAGACACTATCACAGCCGGCGGTGACATAACTGTAGTGAAATATCCAAAAGCGGAACGTGTAGCTGATGATATTATCCAAGTAGCGGAAACACTAGATAACCGAAGTGTATGCCTTATTTGGACATCTAACGGAATATCTACGGATGCGTCTACCCCCACCAACCTACCCAATCGTTTCCTAGCAGCCAACATTGCCGGTATTCGTGGAAGGTTGCCACAACACCAAGGATTGACGCGGACTAACGTATCCGCGATAAACGCATCCCCAGATATGTACACCACGTTCTCTAGCAGCTTACAGGATAAGTTAGCAGCTCACGGTGTGTTTATTGTAACCCAAGAGTATGAAGACGGGGCTGTTTACATACGTCACCAAATAACTACGGAAACCGACGATGGTCCATTATCATATGAGGATTCAATCGGTGTAAACTTTGACATGATTACGTTCAACATAGCGGCTGCGTGTGATAAGTATATCGGTAAGTTTAATGGTACCAAGGACGTTATAAAAGCTATTTATGACGAGGTGGAGAATGTGCTGGATAATTATAAACTGGCAGATGCCAAGTATAGAGAACTTGGACCACCATTACAAAACTACGAAAACCTAGACGTAGGACTGCATCCAATTTTGAAAGATCAGTTTTATGTTACGGTGGAGCTTATGTTCGCACTACCGCTAAACCGCGGAATCGTCACACTTAAAGCAATGCTTAACAGAGCTATATAATAGGAGAATACAATGGCCAATACACCAACCACTAGACCCGAAGATAACCTAGGCGATAAAGATATTTTTGGATATCGCAGGGACGTACACCCCAACGGAAGTTTAGTTTCTTCGGAAGTAGCTGTACTTTCCCTAGGGGGACAACACATAACTTTAGTGCAAAGCTTGCAGGCAAGTTACCAACAACGCACAGAGCCACGGTACGAAGCCGGTACATCCAATATGTATTGGATTGCTGGACAACCACTAGGCTCCGTAACCATCGGACGTTTGGTAGGTAAAGATGCTTCGCTAATGCTTATTAACGCTGCCGCCGGAGGTTCTTGTGAAATGAAAACCTTGAAACTTTCGTTTGACGGTGGGGGACATGAGTGCCACGCGCAGTTGGCTACACGCCTCAAGTTCAGCGGTATTGTTATAAACCAGATAGGTGTAAGTTACAATGCGGGATCTTTGGAAGTATCGGAAAGCGCATCGTTTCAAGTATCACATGTGTCTGAGGTTTAAAACTTCACACATCGTGTTATACAAGCGTTACCGTATGGTAGCGCTTTTTTTATATAAAAGGAAAATAATATGAAAAAGAATAATAAATCTGTACACGATGTAAGCGCAAGCATGCAGCTAGACCACGGCAAGTTGTACAAAGGTGTAGTGGAAGGTGTGGACGACGCCAACAGACAAGTGCTGGTGGCCGTAGGAGGTTCTAAAAGTTTAATACGTTGCACATACGCAGGAGGCATATTCTCCAGCATGTTTGGACTACAGACTAAATTTCTACCCCAAAAAAAGACACATGTGCTGCTTCTATGTGGTAACACTAACTACATCATAGGTTGCTTGCCTAGTATTGGGGGTGACATAGCTTCAGGGGACTCTGAGGTCATCACAGGCACACTCCCTGATAAAGTACCGTTCCTACAAGGAGAGAATGCAGACTCGGGAGCCTTCGTACAACCACATGCTATTGATTTACTGGAAGGCGAGCTAGATTTAACCAACGCGTTTAGTGTAGGTATACGCTTACTCACAACAATCGCTAGTTTGGATGCGGGAGGGCGAGCTAAAGTTGAGGCCTTACTGTTAGATGATATGGTACGTATCGTCTCTGAAAACTTCAAACATTACACTGCGTTTGGAAACTACGAGATTTATAATGACGGACGTTTAAACGTACGTTTTGATGGAACATCCTACCCACACGAGTCCTACGGGGTGGGTATGGAAGATGATCGTGTTAATATGAAAGGGTATGAAGCAGACTTAAAGAAAATAAAGGCCGAAACAGGGCGCTGGCGTTTTTCCGAGTACGTAGGCTTCCTTGGAGATTTTGTAACTAAATTAGTAACGGATCCGACCGCAGCGTTGGGGGCGTTTAGCGAGAGTAACCTGCGAGCAGGAAAATCACGAGTGCACCAAAACGCGGATGGTACTATCTTGATGCAAAGCGTTTCTGATATAGTGTTAGAGCGTGTCTGTAGAATCCCCGTACCTGTAGAGTTAGAGGAGCCAAAAGCTACGGGTACGGATTTTTCTCTATTAGAGAGGCAGTACTTAAAACTATGGGAATACGGGGAGTCTGTAGACGATATGGCCACAGCCAGTTTTCAACTACGGGAATATGCACGGTGGCTGTCTAACTACCATGCGTATGCTCGCTTTCACCAACTTAAAAAGGAGTGGAAGGTGCCTTCTGAAGCTGAGTCGCCTGTTCCCGATCCTAATTGCGCTGAGCCCGATAAAGCACGTGTTAACAACACACAACTCATAGATGTGTACGCCACTATACGTATTATGCGTGATGGTTCTATAGTCATTTTAAATGGTAGGGGATCTTCTGTGGTGATGGCGGGGTACGACGTATACGTAAGCTCTGCTAGGGATTTAGTGATGGAAGCTGCTAGAGATATAACACTTACTGCAGGTGGTAGTATACACGCAAAGGCGCGAAAAGACATAACACTAGCCGCTACGTTAGGGCAGTTTGTGACCAAATCTAAAACTATGTGGAAAGCGTTATGTACGGAGGGCATCGTTTGGTTAAAATCAGATAAGAGCGAAACACATGCCGACTACAAGGATGCAGGTATATTACTAGATGCGCAAGAAAGTAATATACATGTAGAGACCGGTAAATCAGTACATGTGCTGGCAAACGGACCAACAAGCTGCGTGCAGATCTTAGCTAAGGATAGTATAGACATACAGAGCTACGGAGATATGAATATAACAACCCCGAAGAAGTTGTTATTACGCGGACTGGCCCAAGTCTTAGTGACAACACCACTCTTCGAAAGCAGCGCGTACCGTATAAATTTTGGAGGTGCGTTTAGTATATCCGGAGGACGTGTAGCAGCTTCGGTGTTTAGTGCAGATATTGTACAAGCACGTACAACACTACAAGGGCCCGCACGCCCCAGAGGTAAGGACTCACACTTAAATCACATTGATATATATTCTAGTAGTATATTTGTACCACAAGCGCTACAGGACGTAGACCTACCGGACTTTTTGTCTATGGGTACTCCATTAACTTCTAGGTCTTGGGGTTTTACGGAGGACGTATATGACAGCGGAGAGGGAAAGTGTGAGACGTATGCCCAGCAGTATGCCTCCCTGCAAAATCTGGATCTTTACGAAGACGTAGATATTAACGAAGAAGCTTTACAGGCAGGGAAGAAGTACACACAGAAATCAAGTAGGCCGTGGCCAGGGCGTGGTGTGTTGATTAAAAAACATACAGGCGGGGAAGAGTTGACAAAGCCATCTAATGATACATACTCTTCAATAACAACCAAAGCGTCTTATTTTACAGATAAGCCATACACATTCAGGGCGTGGAAACAACAATAAGGAGAAAGGTTATGCCAAAAGAAGAAAATAAAAATGTCGATGCTGCAGAGGTAGCAGATTTCTTAAAAAAACAATCCCCTAAGGTTTTAATACCAACAGAAGATGCAAGTAAACTGATAGACTTAACAGAAAGTGCGGAAGAAACTACTGTAGTACGAGAAGACGAAGACCGTGTAAGCATAGCTTCGGACGAGATGTTTTCCCCTGAGTTGGATACTAAAGACAGCATCCTAGAATGGGCTAAACTCTACATACCTGTAGAAGACATTGAGTTGACGGAGCAAGAACGTAGTGTGTTCCTTAGAGCCGCACTCCATGACAAACCTGTAAAATTTTCTATTACTGTATTAAACGAGGCAGTAATTACCTGTAGAGCTTTATCTGATTACGAGATAGAAGTGATGTATGCTGCGTTAGAATACGACAGGGCTGCGGGGCTTATAGAATCAGATGCAGACTTCTTCGGACGCATGCAAAACTATGGCGTGCTAATGCAGGTTGTCGAGATAAACGGGAAAGTTACAGACTTCCTATGTATCGAGAAAACAGGAGACTCACTCTTGGAACTTAAAAACAGAAACGCACATGTCGCAACACTCAGAGAAATGACATACAGCAGGGATACTAGCGCAGCGCAATCCGCGTTAAGCAGAGCAGCCCTGCGTATGTTCTCAGCCAAAATGAAGTTAGCGCTTGAAAATCTAGCAAATGCGGATTTTTGGAAACCCGCAGTTGTAGATTAATGCTGTTAGCCCATCTGCGGGGCTTATTAAAACCAACAGAACCTAGCACACATGCCGCACTGTTTGCGGAGCTACAGATGTTTAGAGCTTTAGACATGCAAGAGGCGGGCAACACCATCTTGCAAGGCTCCGGCTTATCTAGGAACTTAGCTGCATCCACTTCTGATAAATCACTGTTTAAGCAAGTGACAAGTGACTACAATAGAGCTATACTTCAGGGAAGTAATTATAGGAAGCTCATACCCGGAACGGTGCAGGTGAAAACCAAATCACTAGGGGTGGACGACCTAGTAGAGGTCTACAAAATATTAACCAAGCATGGAGTGCATTAATGTTATACGAACAGAATCCAGCAGCAGCGCCCGGAAGTGCCAACCCCTACGATAGTAGCGTGGGCTACTACGCAGCGCAAAGATATAGATCTGAAATTCAAAACAGAGCTATGACATCATTGCTACGTATGGACACCCGTGCACAGTCATGGATGCCCGGGCTGTTTGGCGGACGCTCGCAGTTGTACGGAAGCATGATGGTTAATAGCCCGCTAGCATCCCCATACACTGGAGGTTCTATAACACGTATGGGATCAGGGTTTATCGAGGCATTCTCCCAGGCCCCTGGAATGGTAACACACCCGAGACAGGCGGCTATGCTCGGAACCCAAATGACCCACGCGGTGCAGGAGTCCATGTTTGCAGGGGGGCGTGCGCTAACAGGCTTCGGTGCGGACAGAGACCAAATAGGACAAGCCGCAGCTTTGTTTGGTGCGGCAGGGGGTATGAATCGCTTTGCGAACTCAACGTTTACTATACATGCTAGAAATAGTAAGGAATTAGCCGCGCAGGCTGGGGGGCACGGTAAGCTGGGAAGTTACCTAGGTAAAGAATTAGTAGAAGTACAAAAGCAGATGGATGATGCCGCTAAAAAGGGATTAGTGGGTACAGAGTATAGTGGAACTTTCATGAATAAAGATACCACAGATAAGGCTGTAAAGGTGTTTTCGAAATTTGCTAAAAGTCTAGAAGCTGCATCTAAAGTATTACAATCCAAAGATTACGGAAAATCAATGCAACTGCTAAACACCTTAGCGGCTGGAAATGTGGCCGTGGATGGTGCGGCCATGTCTACCGCCTCCAATGTGGTGCGTAAATACGCAGCATTAGGTAGCTCTGGTTATGATACCCGCGAGTTGATAGCCACACACCTTCGCACTCAAAATTATCTAGAACAGGCCACCGGGTCCAAAGGCTTGGCTGCGGAGTTGACCCCCTTCTTAGCTGGACATACTGAAGTAAGTATGGATAATTATGGTAGCAAACTTGCACAGCGGGGTGCTGGTTTACTCCAGGGATCCACACCAGAAGCACAAAGAAAAATGTTAGCTGCAGGTATTGGCGACCAGTTGCGGCAAAGTAGATACACATCTACAATAGGTGTGTGGCGAGAGCAACATGCTACTAAGGCAGGCGTACAAGCCTACAACAAATATAAGAAAGATATGGCGGCCGCAGGTACCACACAAGAAATGGACGAGCTAACAATGCGGTTTGCTGACTTAACCCAGGATGACACGTATAGTACTAATGGTGTAGGGGTACATCAAACAGAAAGGATTGCGGGAAGCGGAGCGGCCGCACTGTCTCGCATCGGCTCACGCAGCACAATGAAAGACACCGCTAATATTTTAAAAGAAAGAGCACGTGCTGAGATGTTTCAAAACTTTGATAACTACATGCCGCAGATTATGTCGCAAGGTAAAACATTTGACGCAAAAACACGAAACGCACTAAAGAGCATGCTGTATAAACACACAGCAAATACATTTGGTACTATGATGACGTCTACAGATATCGGTAAATTCTCTAAAGCCGACCAAGCTAATATCCAACAATTACGTGATAACATAGATCTAGGTGGTATTAATACCCTACTAAATAAAATACAAACAGATACTAGATATGATTTAAGTTCGCAATCCGATGAGGCAAGGAATATGGATGTGGATCGGGATATCACTGCATGGAAAGCTACAGCTACTAAAGGGTTACGTAGAGCACGCTCCATAGGTTCTTCTGCTTTTTTATCTGGAGTATTCCACTCAGGGGGTGCCTCAAACTCGGCAGTTGAGTCGGCGGTATTGACAAAGTACAGGGAAACCCAAGCCGCGAAAGAAAAAGCAGATGCTGTTTATGATCCGATTTCAGACACGTACGATATTGCAGATGGTAGTAAATTAAACCGTTTAAAATTAAGAGGGACTGTGGATGCCCGCACATACAACGTAGCCACAGAGCGTGGGGCTAGGAAGTATAAAGAAGAACGAGAAAATATTATAAGCTCTCTGGATTACACACCTTGGAAAGATTACAAGGAGAGACCGGGCGCTATGTCGAAAAACGAGTATCTCGAAATGCAGAAAGAGTACCCTTCCCTGCGTACGTTGTTAGCCGGAACACCAGAAGAGAGGGCGGCCGCGGAGAAACAAATCACTGCATCAATGAACTTAAATACTATAGATACTTATCGTGCGATAGACGCGTCACACCTTAAGATTAGAACAAAAGGAAACGCAGACCTACTTCAAAACGAAAATGGCACATTCAAAGTACTAAGTGGACGTCTTAAACAATACGGCTTCAATAGTGGGTCTGAGGTTAGTAAAGAAGAGTTTTTAAAGTTGAATAATGAAGTGAGTAATAAGGGAGGAACTTTACTAGCTACAGGTATGCAAAAGGACGGGAAGGGTGGGTCCGCTGCCGCGTTCAGTTTAGTAACCGAAAAAGAACGTGCTGAAGCGAAGGCATGGGCTAAAAAGAAAGCAACAGAAGAATTTTCAAAAGTCAAGTTGTTGAACATGACAGATCTAACCGGCCCAGGGAAAGATAACTATGACAACCTGAAGACTAAGTTTGACAAAAAACTCCTAAGCAGTGCCAACGTGCGGAATGCTATTCATAATATAAACGAAGCGCGGCAGTTCGGTGTGGATATTGAAAAACAATCAGCGACCACAAAAGAAGGGCTTGAGAATTATAAAGCTGCAATTGAAGATCGCCTAGCGGATGGTAATGGGGACAAGAATGATAAGAAACAACTAGTACAAATAAACAAGCTTTTGGACGCTATAGTTAATAAGCAAGAAACAGAAGCGCAAGGTGATTCGGTATTGGGCGTATTGCGCCAAATAAAAACTATAATGGTTGAGCACGCCTACTAGGGGTAAATTATGGATATGTTATGTGAGCGAGGTACACTGTTTTACTGGGAGGGGACCAGCGATTCTGCATTGTACAAGATAAAAGGACTGACTGACACACCTGGCATTATTGTCGAGGGTGTTGTGCGCCACGAGCGGGATGCAGTATCCCCGATAACTACACTAGAAGGAGACCACCTCTTATATGTGTTTGGTGAGGCGTTGGGAGATGTAGCCATAACCGGTATTATTTTACTGGGAGCCTTTAAAGGACAGGCCAGTGGTTTTTCTACTGGAGAAAAAGAAGGATCCGAGCTTATCGAAATAGTCACAGAATGGTTTCAGGAGAATAGGGTATCTGTACTTGAAAAAGGTGTGGACATTAGTGTGGCGGGCTCCGGTGCTTTCGAGTGCTTTGTTACAGGACTCACGATAGAAAAACCAAACCCAGCAGTGCAAACTATAGCATTCACGTTTACAGGTATAGCAGGCACTGCAGGGGGTGGTTAATGTTATTTGCGCAAGCGTTATTAAACAAAAGCGACACACCGCTAGATGGTGCGTCACTTTCTTACGCTAGTGTGTTGGAGTTGCCGCAAGAACGAAAAGTACGCGCAACCTTAGGCCTTACAACACACGATGCTACCTCCGCCGCCTATAAGACAACATTACTGGCGCTACTGCGGTGTGCTCGCGCTATAGCCCATAAATGTGATAGCGACACTACCGCAACATTAGCTAACCTACGCAACAGCACGTTACACAAGGATCCACCAGTACTGCCCGCGGGGGTGCAACTCACGCAAGGAAAACTAAATTGGATACAAGTACCCGGCTGCTTGATATTACCTTTTGTTCGAGATATATTATTACTACGTGACGGCGCAGATAACACACAATTTAGTATCACTGCTACGAATACAGACACCGCACAACACACAACATACGTAGGTAAGCGTATAAACGAGGTTACAAGCATAAACACACCACAAGGAGTTGTAGCGTTTAGAGGTGCGTTGGAGTCACATAACAGCACCCTACCTGTATCTCCTTGTTACACGTATCCCTATGAAAGCCTAGCATCTAGTTTACGGAATTCCGCAGCAGCACAGCTTGTGGTAAGAACTGCAAATACTTCTGGTATAGATACGGATTCCGATGTAGAGTTCTTAGGATTAGTGGCCGTAGGATTAGCTGCACGAGGTATACTCCACAATAATAAGTACAGGGAATAAACATGGATATCATAAAACCAGAAGCTACGTTTTATAGTGATTTAGGAGAGCCACTAGCTGCGGCTAGCGTAGTCCTAGAGGCTGGGTTTGGTATGTACCCAAAGGCGAGCGTGCAACTACACCCGCAAGTGAAAAGTGGTGTAGACACGACAAATTACGCAGGTGTGATAAGCAAACTAGCTGGAATGTCGGAGGACAGTAAGAAAGTGATACGGGGGCAACTGACATTAACCACTACAGATGTAACAAATAAAGACAGTAAAGAGATAAGTTTAGCTGGTATTATAACTAAGCCGGGATACACCACGGCGTACGGGGCAGAGCCTTCGTACTCATTGGATATCGTGCATGAGATTTCCACTGTTTCTAGTTTTAACCCTAGCATCTATAAATTACTACCAACTGTATTGACCGCAAATGCAGGAGGAAAACAAATAGCTGTACCACGCACATTCTACCAAGCTAAAAAAATAGGGGAGGCTGTGCTAAGTATACTCACTGCGTTAGTACAAAGTTATAAACCGAGCGGGTTTGACTTAAGCCGGACAATTAAAGAAAGCATACACAAGAAGAATATGGAGCTGCTTCCTTGGGTCACGCAAATACTAGAGAACATAGATATTGGCGGTGGTCCGGACTGGAAAGCATTACTTAAAGGAGCGGAGCAGTATAACTTAATTTATCAAATCTATACAGCACTAACAAACAGAACGCGAGACTACACAGCCAACATAACATCCCTGTTCTATATGTTTGGTATGGTTTGGTACTCTATATTTGATGTAGAGGGTACGGGGGATGTGGTAAAAGGATTATCTTATGGGAAGCTTGATACAGGGAATGGTGATTCGTTCTTGGAATACGCACCTGCTGCATTAAGTTACACGAGTCCGGTATTCCCAACTTCATCAGGACTAGCACCCACGCACGTTGTGGTGGAATCATCCGCCAGACCAGGTGTATTGACGCAGACGTACTCCCCCTCAAGTTTAATCGCATGTTACCCGCAACCCCCGGGAGCGAAGGATACTGTATTGTTCTACAAAACAAACGCACCCCTATGGCTGCCTGATGGTACGGCTATAGTACCTATAAAATATGTAAAGGGGGGTGTGATGAACCCCGCATCTATCGAGCCCACAAGAGATAAACTTGAAAAAGTAACAAAGCAAGTGCGAACTTCCCTCCAGACTATTTGCGAGGAGTGGGCAGAATTAACCTATAACGAGAAAGTATTATTACCAGAAACAGCGGAATTAACAATCCCCATGGATTTAAGTATCGAACCAGGTACGTTGTGTTATGCTACCGCCGTGAATGATGAAGCCGCAGAATTTCAAGGGTTGGTGTGGCGTGTGACGCACAGGCTAGAATGTGATAAAAGTGCTGTAACGCAACTGGTACTACGTCCCGTATTTTTCTAACCGTTAGGATATATCATGCATGAGTTACCAAAAAAAGAATTAGTATTCCCAACTATAGCACTACCTCCGATTATACCGGACAACGCAGCCTATTTGGATCCAGACCCTTTTTACGGACCATCTGAATTTCCATTAACCCTACAGCTACCTGAGTTTTATTTTGTCACGGTGGTAGTACGTTCTGCGGAGGTTACTGTAACCTGCCTCGATGACTACCCTGGCGGAGACGTAGACATTATAGGGGATCCTGTGACAGTCCTTGCGGGGAGTTATACCACACGGATGTATCCCTCAGATATTCCAAGTATGTCTAACTTAGAGTTAGAGACATTAGCAGGACTATCGCAAGCCACCTTAGACGATATGGTAAATAAGTCCCCTGCGGAATTACAAGCCGCCCCGTACCACCTAGCAGAGCAAACGGCGGACGTGCTGTATACGACTTTAAATGAGATGCAAGCTGAGCTCGACGAGGCAGCACACTATAACGCACTTGCTTTACTAACTTGTTATTGGGAGAACGTCCTACAAAAAGCCGAGTGCGATGAGGATATGGGGTACCCGAATGAAGATAGCATCGTACTCGCAGGAACAGTACGCAGTCTGATTAGCCAACAAGCCGCGGACGAAGCGGCGTATACCATCGCAGCGGATAAACTAGTCTGTGTGTTTGGTAATCCAGAGGTGACTGTAACTTGCCATGATCTATACCCAACACCACCGACACCACCAGACTATGATCCGGCCGACCCACCACCACCATACCCACAGAGAGATGTGTTAGGGGATCCTGTTACGGTACCCGCTGGCTCGTTTACAGCGGACACATTAGCAGAGGCAGAGGCGCTGGCGTGGGCGTATGGTTTATCCCAGCTGGACTGTTACTGGGTTAATGAACAGTGGACTACAGACTGCAGATATGAAATACTAGAGTCGTATACTGTAGACGAGGTGACAGCGCGTACTGTAAAAATAATCGACACGACAGACTTAAACACAATACAGCGCGGTCTTGTTGTAGAAATAGCAGGCGGTGTCTTCGTATCTCGGGTTAGTACGGATGATGCAAATAGTACTGCGGAGGCGTTAGGTGCTAGTTTGCTGGACTGTAAGTGGGAAAGTGTAGAGATGGAGACCTACGTGTGTGGGTGGTTTCGTGAGGATGGTAAACCTACCCCTATAGGCGTTTGCGATGTTACAAGCACAACGTGTTACGAGTTGGAGACTGTACCGGTGTGCGATATACCTGATTTTACATGTGTGCCCACGTGGAGGACCTC
>Ga0256827_10000567_pt1 | contig 23061 bp, 22 predicted proteins | sample CV84metaG_FD_185977 | JGI IMG/M metagenome (GOLD analysis project Ga0256827, IMG submission 185977) | Hydrothermal vent microbial communities from East Pacific Rise, Pacific Ocean - CV84 | ecosystem: Environmental > Aquatic > Marine > Hydrothermal vents | place: Pacific Ocean: East Pacific Rise...
TATCATTGAATTAAAACTATTATACAAATCGCCGGTTTCGTCTTTTCGTTCATTTTTTACTCTTCTCGAGAAGTTTTTTGTTGTTGTAATTTCTTTGAGTACTTTGCTTAAATTAATAATTGGTTTTATTATGCGTCTTGTAAAAAAATACCCCATTAAAACCGTTATTAATACTATAATCAATGTAAAAATTGAAGCAGCCCATATATATTTTTTTATTGTATTGTTTACATAGTTAATTGTGTATGCTAATTGTAATTTACCTATATATTTCCCGTCTTCTTTTATTTCAAATTCATTATAAAATACACCATCTTCTTCGTATTTAAATAAGTTTCGTAATTCACCTTCTGGTAATTTACCGTACGATTTTTTTAAATTTTCAATAAATTTATTAATATTTATTGTTGAATCTATTAAAACATGGGAAAATTCATTGTTGGTTGTATCAATAACTCTAACTGCAATTACACCTTTTATTTCTACTAAACTTTTAAGTATTCGAACTGTATTAGTAGTATCTTTATTTGCTACAAAATCTGAAATATTTAAACTTACAACTTTTGAAACCGAGTTAACTCTATTAATTAGATTTGTTTGAATAATTGATATATTTATTAGTAATAAAAAAATATAAATAATTGACACACTAAAAAGTACAGCTAAAGATATTAATATTGTATTTTTCGAAACAATATTAATTCTAGATATTTTCTTTCTTAAAAATTTAATCATTTTAATAATTTTTCTATAATTTCAATTTTAGAATCAATAGGTAATAAACCATCAATCCAATGAATTTTCGCACCTTTTCGTTCCATTCCTCTAAACCATGTCATTTGGCGTTTTGCAAATTGATGTATTGCTGTTTGTAAACTATTTACCATTTGGGCATAAGATAATTCACCTATTAAATATTGAGTTAAAAACTTATATTCTAACCCATAATACATTAAATTGTGAGGCTTTATACCAGAATCTAAAAGTGCTTTAACTTCATCTACCATTCCTTGATTTAAACGTGCTTTAAGACGATTTGTAATTCGCTTTCGACGAGTATCTCTATCTACTTCTATACCAATAAAAATATTATTAATTTTAGGATAATTAGTATCAATATCAGAATTATTTTTGTAATACTCAGCAATTTCTATTGCTCTTATTGCTCGTTTTTTATCGGTTATATCCGATTGATTATGAAGCTTTTTATAACTAGATAAAATTTCTTTTAGTTCTGATAGTTCTTTATTTTTCAGGTTAGCTTTAAGCTCATCATTATCTGGCACTTCAATTAATTTATACCCTTTAGTAACAGCATCAATATACATACCTGTTCCGCCACAAAGTATTGCATTAGTTCCATTCTCTTTTATTTGAGAGTATGCTTTTAAAAAATCGTTCTGATATTGAAACACATTATATTTTTCACCTGCATCAACAATATCGATAATATGATAAGGAATATTTTTACCGTTATAATTGTATTCATCAATATCCTTACCCGTACCAATATCCATACCTTTATACACTTGCCGTGAGTCGGCACTTATTATTTCCGCATTAATTTTACCGGCTAAAGCAACAGCAACGGTAGTTTTGCCAGTTGCTGTTGCTCCTAATAATGTAACTAAATCGTATTTTATTCTGGTGTTCATTATAATATTTAAATTGTATTATTTGTAAAAGTAATAAAATTGTTAATTAATAAATTACAAATTATTAATTGTTATGTTTTACTTTTGTAAAAAAAATAATTAATGAATATTAATATATTAATAAATAGAGTTAAAGGTATTATTGTTAATCCTACAAAAGAATGGGAAATAATACGCACAGAAAATATCGATAAAAATAAAATTATTAAAGAGTATGCTTTACCCTTAATTATATTAATAACAATATCTACATTGATAGGAAGTTTAGGCTCACCAAAATTTTTAGCTCCATCGTTTAGTTATTCTGTAGTAAGTGCATTTATTACTTTTACGGTATCAATTATTTCAATTTATATATCATCATATATTATTAATGAGATAGGTGCCAGTTTTGGTGTTACAAAAAATATTGAAAATTCTTTTAAATTAATTATTTACTCATCAACACCTGCATATATAGCCTCAATTATAGCAAACTTTCATTGGTCACTTAGTTTTATAAATATACTAGGTGTTTACTCTGTATATTTATTTTGGCTTGGCTCGTCACAAATACTTAACATTCATGAAGATAAAAAAGTTGGTTTTGTAATTTTATCTTTTTTAATTTTATTAATTGTATATTTAATTTTAGCGGTACTAATTGGAGGCATAATTTTAAGTACTGCATTTACATTTAAATAATGAGAAAAGATATTAACATACGAAATAAAAAGGCTTCGTTTAATTACGAATTTATTGATAAATATACTGCAGGTGTTGTACTTACAGGAACAGAAATAAAATCGATACGTGAAGGAAAGGTTAGTTTTACTGATTCGTATTGCCGATTTATAAACAACGAGCTTTGGTTAATTGGTATTCATATTGCAGAATATTCGTACGGAAGTTATAACAACCACACTCCTAAACGAGACCGCAAGCTTTTACTTAACAAAAAAGAGTTGCAAAAAATTGAAAAAAAAATTACTGAAAAAGGACTAACAATAGTGCCTGTTCGGTTGTTTGTAAATGAAAGAGGTTTTGCAAAAGTTGTTATTGCTGTAGCAAGAGGTAAGGCTAAATTCGACAAACGCCACGACATTAAAGACCGTGACAATAAACGTAATTTAGACAGGTATATGAAGAAGTAATTTTCTTATCTATTCTTCTATATCAGGCCAAACACCATATTTTTCAATGTATTTCTCAATAGGAATACTTTTGTAATCAGAGTTTTCGTATCGTTGCTTTACACTAATATGAACTAAAGTAGGTATATCTTTGTGTTTTGGAATTTCTCTTATATATTTACCCAATAGTTTAAATTTACCTTTATATTCATTATGTTGTTTTGCTAATGAATTTAAATTATCTACATTTAAAAACTCATCAAAATTTAAACCCTTTTTCTCCGCCTCTTGTTTTAACCACATCAATGGAATATCTGACAGCAAACTACCATCTGAAGGTTTGTAACTACCCCCAATATCTGCATGAACACCTGCAAACCAGACTTGTTTTATGTCTATACCTTTTTTCGGACTCCAAATTGTTGGTTCAAAATCTTTTCTCATTTCATCTAACGAAAGTGCATGACGTGCAGTTAAAATATTACTTCCCAACTTATTATCGTAAAACAAATGCTTATCTTTTATTAAACCAAATATTGTAAAAGGAAGCCCTAAAGCTCCCACCGTATCCCAAACACCCACAAAAGTAATTTTACTAGAACTCTCTATTGAATATTTATCTCGCCAATTTACAGTATATTCATCATTAGGTTTCTTATTTTTATTCTTATACAAGGCAAAAGCCTCTTCTATCCTACTTCCTTCGCTACTTTTAAGAATACTACAATTATTTATCATACCGCATAAACTACGTACAGTATAAGCCCCACGACTAAACCCAAATAAATAAATTTCATCTCCTATATCGTAGTTATGAACTAAAAAGCGGTATGCATCCATTACATTTTTCTCTAAACCTGTACCAAAAGCACCACCTGTAGCTACATTATGATAAGAACCAATTCCCCAATCGTAAAACACAACTTGTTTTATTCCTTTTTTATCGTTTGGGTTAATACCTCTTGCAAATTTTAATACATTTGTAGGATAATCATCTTTATGATTTAAACGTTCCGGTCTATTCCATGTGCCATCTGAACATATTATTATTCTTTTCATATTAATTATTTTTTAGATATGACAGACAAATATAATTTATATATTTGAGAATTAATAATTTGAAATATGAGTAAAAGGGAACTAAAAAAATATATTCATGGCTTAACTAAAAAACAGCTTGAAGAACAAATTCTAGATTTGTACAATAGATTTAAACCTGTAAAAGAATACTATAACTTTGTTTTTAATCCAAACGAAGAAAAATTAATAATAGAATGTAAATTTAAAATTAATAAAGAATATTTCCCTACTAATGGACGTAAACCCAAAAAACGAAGGTCTGTTGCTCAAAAATATATTAAAAAATTTAAGTTACTAGGTGTAAATCCATATTTACTAGCCGATGTAATGCTTTATAATATAGAAGTTGCACAAAAATATGAAGCTAATAACAAAGTAAACGACTCCTTTTACACAAGTATGCTTAAATCGTTTGATGAAGCAATTAATTATATAAAAAAGAACTCTCTGAAATCACATTTCAATGATAGACTTACAAAAATCACAACTCACACAGAGAAATATAATTGGATAAATAATATTGCTTTTGAACGTTTAATGCCAAATGTGATTCAAAGTTGCCGATAAATAAATTAGAATATATTTTTTAACGAAAAATACGGAAAATAGAAACGATTTATATCGGAAATTTTGTTTCATTTTGGGTATAATGCCTTAATGACATAAAAAAAAACAGTATAATTTTTGTAATAAACAATTTATGATAACAGAAAGAAAGAAATTTTTACATAGTTTGGTATTTCCTACTTTCTTTTTATTTGTATTATGGAGTATAAAATTTATTGAAATATTTTTGAATACCAATTTTCATAAATTAGGCATTTATCCATTAAAAACAGAAGGCTTAATCGGTATAATTTTCGCTCCTTTAATTCATAGCAATTTAAATCATTTAATATCAAACTCTATTTCACTTTACGTATTAATGATAGGTGTTTTTTATTTTTACAGTAGAGTATCTTATAGAGTATTTATTTTTAGTTATTTAATAACAGGTTTTTGGGTTTGGGTAAGTGCCAGACCTGCATATCATATTGGAGCTAGTGGATTAATTTATGCTTTTGGTGCATTTTTAATTACAAGTGGTATTTTAAAAAAAGATAAACGACTTATGGCTCTAAGTTTTATTGTAATATTTATTTATGGGAGTATGATATGGGGCGTTTTTCCAAACAAACCCAATATTTCGTGGGAAAGCCATTTATTAGGTATGTTTTCAGGTATATTATTAGCTGTATTTTACAAAAAAGAGCCGTTACCATGGGTTGAAAAGGTAAAAATTTTTAAATTTGAACAATATTATACTGATGATTTTTGGAATAAACCATATAACGAACCAAATACAACTACAAATAACACTATAAATTATCAAATGAAAGAAAAAGAAGATGAAGAAAAAGAATAACGAATTAATAAAATCTACAATACTCACCTTTATTCAGTATGTTACATTAGCTATTATAATGTATCGTAGTACTTGGATATCTACGAATATTACTTTAATGATAATTCAAATAATAGGTTTTACTATTGCTGCGTGGGCAATTTTAGAGATGAGAAAAACCAAAATGAATATTGCTCCAACACCTCGTAAAAATGGTGTACTTGTTACAAGTGGGCCATACAGATTAGTTCGCCACCCAATGTATTTATCATTAATACTTGGCCTTTCACCTGCAATGATTAGCTATTATAATCAAACAACAATTATAATATTTACTATATTTTTGGTTAATTTAATCTTTAAAATGCTTTTTGAGGAAGGCTTACTTAAAAAATTTTTTGGTGATGATTACAAAAACTATATGAAGCATTCGTGGAGGTTATTTCCATATATTTTTTAATTAAGAGACTGTCTCAAAAGGCTCATCTTTGCTATTCTGAGCATACCTACAGCTAGGCAGATAGATTCGAACAAATAAAAACACTTTTGAGACACCCCTTAAATTCAATTACATAAAACTATTATAATCAGGTTTTATGCAACTTATTTTCTTCGGTTTTATTTGTTTTTTATTTTGTTTGGGAATAATTGGATTACAACTTTTAATACCTATTAATTCGTGCATTCTATTTATCTCATCAATCATTTGTTTTTGCATATCGTCAAACGACTTTACTCCTGCAAATGGTTGAAAAAAATCATTATCGTTTAAGTCTATACTTCCAAATTGACTATTAAACTCACGCATTAATGAATCCATTTCTACCGAACTTACATTTGAACTTGTCCACGTTTTTACATAAGTTGAATCGTAACTTACGATATTTCCATTCTTATCAGTTTTTTTAGTTACTTTAATATCAACTTTTGGGTTAGACTGATTGTTATTCTGTGCATAAATTATATTTGCTGAGAATAAAACAACTAATAATAAAATAATATTTTTTGTTTTCATAGCTCTATATTTTATGATTTCTGAATACAAATATAATAACAGATTTGAGCTTTTGTATCAGGATTTAACACATTTTAAAATAAATTAATGAGTGTTAAAAACATATTAACAAATTATTTTACAAAACTTTTAATTAATGCCTTAGCTGATTCTATTTGTGGTATTGGAGTTGATGTAGCACCTGTTATACCACAGGTACCAACATCTTTAAACCACTCTCTCTTAATATCTTTTAACGATGATATAAAGTAAGTATTTAAATTAAAACTTTTGCATATTTCGTATAACATTTTTCCATTCGAGCTCTTTTTACCGCTTATAAAAATTACAATATCGTTCTGTTTTGCAAATTGCTCCAAATCTTTATCGCGATATGATACTTGCCCACAAACAGTTTTATTAAATCTAATTTCATGCAGTGCTAATTCTGAAATTTTATCAACTATTTGCAAATATTTACTATTGCTCATAGTGGTTTGCGAGAATATTGTAATTGGTTTTGTAAAATCAATTTTATTAATCTCATCATTACTTTGAATAATTATTGCCTTATCGTTTATTTGCCCGGACAAACCTACAGCTTCAGCATGACCTATCTTACCATATATTACAATTTGTTCGCTATCTCTCCCATTTTTAAAGGCTTTTAGTATCTTTTTTTGTAAGTTTAAAACTATGGGACAAGTAGCATCAATTACTTTAATATTGTTTTGTTTTGCTATTTTATATGTATTTGGATGCTCGCCATGAGCACGAAATAACACCGTTTTGTTTTGTAGTTTTTTAAAAGAATCTTTGCTTATAAACTCAATACCTTTATTTTGCAAACGCTTAATTTCTTCGTCATTATGAACTATATCGCCTAAACATATTAATGTACCCGCATCATCTAATTGTTTTTCTGCTATAGAAATTGCATCTTCTACACCAAAACAAAAGCCTGCATTTTTATCTATGTTTATTTGCATTCTTTATTGCGATAATTTCTCATTAATAAGCTTTAAAACAAAGTTAAATTGTTCTTCAATTGTATATTTCGAATTGTCTAAAACTATAGCATCAGCAGCCTGCATTAGCGGACTCTCCTTTCGGTTTTGGTCTAAAAAATCGCGCTTAGTAATATTTTCATAAATTTCTTGATACGATACATCTTCGCCTTTAGCTGTAAGCTCATCATAACGACGCTGTGCACGTATTTCGGCAGAAGCGGTCATAAAAAGCTTTATTTCGGCATCTGGAATAACCACAGTACCAATATCGCGACCATCCATAACAACACCTTTATTTTTAGCAATTTCTTGCTGTAAAGCTACCATTTTTTGACGTACTTCTTTTATTTGGCTTATTTCGCTAACCAAATTAGATACTTCTATCGAACGTATTTTATTCTCAACATTTTCCCCATTTAGATATGCATCTGAAGCTTTTGTTTGTTCGTTATATTTGAAACTGATATTTATTTCATCAAGCTTTTCAATAAGCTCATTATTATTAAAATATGAAGATGAAATAATATTGTTATTCATTGCATAAAGTGTAACTGTACGATACATTGCTCCTGTATCAAGATAAATATATTGTAGATGTTGTGCTAATTGTTTTGCTAATGTACTTTTACCACACGATGAAAAACCATCAACGGCAATGTTTATTTTTTTATTCATTAATTGAGGTATTAAATTTCAATTATTTTATTCTTTATGGCAAACTTTATAACCTCTGCAAGGTTACGTAAGCCTAATTTTTGCATTATATGAGTTTTGTGAGTTTCAACTGTTCGGAAACTAATAAAAAGTTTTTCGCCAATTTCTTTATATGTATTTCCTTCGGCAATGTTTGCAACAATTTCTATTTCTCGTTTTGTCAGCTTTTCTATTCCTGATGGCTCTATTTTTATTTCTTTATCGCCGTTTATATAGTTAACTATTAATTCATTGGCAACATCTTCACTAATGTACTCTTCGCCATTATAAACCGAAATAACTGCTTTTTTTATTTCGTTACGCATTGTATCCTTTGGCAGAAAACCCTTTGCTCCTGCTTTTAATGCTTTCACAACAGTTTCGGCATCGGTTATTGCCGAAAACATTATAATATTATATTTATCAGATAAATCCTCTGTAATTTCAATACCTGAACGACCCGGCATATTTATATCCATAATAATAATATCAGGTTCAACAGTTTTAAGTAATTCTAGTAGTTCTGTTTCGTTAGAAGCTTCGCCTACTATTTCAAAGTTTTTATCAAATTTAAAACCTGCAACAATGCCATCTCTAATTATTTGATGGTCATCAGTTATTACAATCTTAATTTTATTCATTTTCATACTTTTTTAAAGTAAAATAAAATGTTGTTCCTTTGTTTTCTTCACTTTCTACTGTTATTTTTCCGCCATTTTTTTCAACAAATTCTTTTACTAAAATTAATCCTAATCCTGTTCCTTTTTCCTTATCGGTTCCTGGTGTTGTAAATTGTACATCAATTCTAAAAAGCTTTTTTAGGTTTTCCTTGCTAATTCCAATCCCGGTATCGCTTATACTAATTTTATAAAATTCACCTATATCTTCAGCATTTATTGTTATTTTACCATCTACATTTGTGAATTTTATTGCATTATTCATTATGTTTCTGAAAATTGTTTTTATTGAATTGATATCTCCATTAACAAAGATTCCGTCAGAAACATTATTTGTTATTGTAATCTGCTTTTTATCAGCATTATAATTTAGTAATTCAATACTTCTATTTACTGTCTTTTTTAAATCTACTTTAGTAAAAATATATTCTCTTATTTTTGTTTGAGAAACTGACCACTCTAGTAAGTTTTCTAATAAATAATTAATCCTTATAGCTGAATCGTTTATTTTTTTTGCATAAGAATAAAGCTCGGTACGGGTTAAATCTTCGAAACTATTTGCAATAACCTCTGACAATGACAGAAATGCAGTAAAAGGTCCCCTTAAATCATGCGATATTATTGAAAAAAACTTATCTTTTTCTGAATTTAACACCTGTAACTTATGTTCCGATTTTATTTTCAATTTATATCTATTATATATTACTATTGAAAGAATTATTACAAAAATTAAAATTGCAATTATTAGATTTCTAATAAAAAGTTGTCTGCTTTTTTCAATCTCAATTTCTTTTTCTTTTCTTATCTGCTCTTCTACCTCGTAATTTACTTGTACTAAATGAGCTTCTTCGTATGATTCCTTGTTTAATACAGAATCTTTATAATGTATCGATTTTTGATAAACATCTAATGCTTTTTCAAAATTGCCCTCTGCTTCGTAAGTTTTTGAAAGAATACTATACGATTCTGATAATAAGAATAAATAATTATTCTCATTTATTAACCTTATTGCATCTTCAATTAATGGTTTTGCTTTTTGGGGATCTTTTTCTTTAATGTACAAATTAGCTAAATCCATATTGCAATGAACAAGTCCTAGATTATTTTTAACTTCTCTATGTATTTTTTTTGCTTTTAAATAATATTTTTTTGCTGTTTCAATACTGTCAATACCTGTATATGCAATACCCATATTTGAATAGCAAGTAGCAATACCTTGATTATCATCCATTTTTTCTTTTATTGCAAGTGAACGATTTAACATAATTAATGCTTGTTTATTCTCATTAATCGCAATATGGTTTAATGCTATATTATTAAACAAAATACTTCGACCCCAATTATTTAAATATTTATCTGATGTGTTTAATATACTTTTGTATATCTCTATAGATTTTTCGTAATCTTCGTGATTGTAATATACAGCGCCCAAATTTATTGTAGTTCTTACTAAAGATGTTGAATCGTTTAATTCTTTATATATATCGATTGCTTTTTTCATGTTTATTATAGCATTTTCAGAATTGTTATCATACATTGACACAACGCCCAAGCTACTTAATGAACCGGCTATACCTTTTTTAAAATTTATTTCTGTACTTAACTCTAGTGCTTTTTTTGCATAAATTAAGCTTTGAGAATTATTTTTATTCCAGTTTAAACTTGATAATTTTATTAAAATTTCAACCTTTACAGTGTCGTTTGCATTTGGTAGTGCAGTTAAAAGACTATCAACAACATGGCTTTGTGCAGAAACAAACAAGGCTGATATAACAATATATACAAAAAATAAAAATCTCATTTTAACAGTTTATTTTACTAAGTAACTAATAAATATCAAATTTACAAAATAAAAAAGGCTCTATTAACAAAACAATAGAACCTTTATATTTTATTTAAATAAAGTTTATTCAATCTTCTTTTTAATCTCTCGATACATAACTTTTGTCATTGCAGAAATATCATATTTTGGAGTCCAACCAAGCTGTTCAACAAGTACAGAATCGTCGATACTTTGAGGCCAAGACTCGGCTATTGCTTGTCTAAAATCTGGTTTATAAGTTATTTCAAAATCAAGGTTTTGTTTTTTTACTTCTTCAGCTAATTGTTTAGGATTAAAACTTATACCGGCCAAATTATAACTTGAACGCACTTTAATTCTATCAGCATCGGTTTCCATTAATGTTATTGTTGCATCAATAGCATCGTCCATATACATCATTGGAAGGGCTGTTTCTTCGGTTAAGAAACATTCGTATTTATTATTTTTTACAGCTTCGTAAAATATCTCAACAGCATAGTCGGTTGTTCCTCCACCGGCTTCAGCTTTATACGAAATAAGTCCCGGATAACGTACACTACGTACATCAACTCCATATTTTTGATGATAATATTCACACCAACGCTCTCCTGCCAGTTTACTAATACCATAAACAGTATTTGGATCCATAAAATCGTTTTGTGGTGTATTTTGCTTTTTAGTGCCCGGACCAAAAACAGCTATTGAACTCGGCCAAAATATTTTATCTAGTTTCTTTTCTTTGGCTATATCAAGAATAATAAATAAACTATTCATATTTATATCCCAAGCTTTAGCCGGATTTTTTTCTGCATTGCCCGATAGTATTGCTGCTAAATGATATACTTCAGTAATTTTATAATCGTCAACAACTTTCTCTATATCTGCTTTATTCATAGCGTTAAGCTCTATAAAAGGACCGCTCTCAAGCACTTCTTTCATTGGCTCTCTAATATCTGAAGCAATAATATTGTCTGCACCAAATCTTTTCCTTAATTCTAAAACTAAATCAGAACCTATTTGTCCTGACGCCCCAATCACTAAAACTTTTTTCATTTCTATGATTTATTTTTTATGTAGTAATTAATTAATCAAACAGTTATAATATTATTAATTTTAAATATTAATATTGCTAAAATAAACAATATTATTTGTTTAAAAATGATATAAAACATCTATTCATCTATAAAATCACTTGATTCAACTTTTTTTATTTTTTTATCAAAATTTCGTCTAATTATATTCCAATTCACACCAAAATTAAACGAGAAATTACCAACTAAATTATCTATTTTAAAATCAGTATAAGTTCTATCATAATTAGAATATACAGTTTCTGTTGTGTAATTAAGTTTTACTTTATTCCATAACATTGCAAAACGAAAAAAGAAACCAAACCTACGTTTAATATTAAATTTTGTTGTAAAAGTTAACCCCATGTTTAAAGATGGGTGTTTTTTTACGTTTTGAATATTCATTAATATCATTTCGTTATGACCTATTTTTTTTAATTTCAGATTAGGTAAAAATGCTCTTACATATGTGTATCCCATAATAAATTCAGGCTCGAATGAAAACTTACTTAAATGAAAACGACGAATAATTCCTAAATTTGCACTTGATATATTTAAACCATAGCTCGACGATTTTGAAATATTATATTCATAATATTCTAATGCTAATTTATCAAAATTATTACGTGCTCCATAACTTGATGTTAAATAATTAAACTCGGCACCCCATTTATCGGTAAAATAATAATTAAAAATAAAATTTGCTGAAATTCCATATTTTAAATCGTCAACCAAATCAAAATAATTTTCATCATTTCTTAATTTTGTATTAGATAATGATGTTATACCTATTGTGAAAGCAAAAGAAAATTTTGGTTTACGTTTATCTAATTGTGCTTTTACGTTAAATGCAAATAAAATTAATAGTATTACTACTTTATTTCTCATTTAAAAAAGTATTATTTTTTTTGTTTTTAAATCATCAACAACATAATCATCGTCAAACTCCATGTAAATTCTAAATTGATGAACATCGCCTTCGGTTGGTGCGTTCATTAAGAAAATATCGAAATAATCGGGTAAATCTGTTAATAATGAATTTATTTCATTAATTTTTTGGTCAATTGAAATATACGGTCCATATTCTTTGTTAAGTCCATTAAAATATTCTGTAATATCAGACCCGGCTTTATGATATTGGTCAAAATCGTTTACTGTATATATTTTAAAAGATACAATTCTGTTACTAAGCGAATAGTTTTGTTTACATCCTAATGCATAACTTTTTCCTATAAATTGAGCATTTTTAATGGTATTATCAACGAAACTGCTCGAATTTATAGATGAAGCCAAGTAAACTCTTATACCATAAGCATTTTTAGTTACTCCTGAAACTATAGAATCTATGACTTCAGTAGGTATTTCTCCCGAATTGTCAAGATTTGCAACATCAACTCCTTTAACAGTAAAAGTTGTATTAATTTTACAACAACTATCAAAAATAACCTGGCTAATTGTTAATACAATTATTATTATTACAATTTTAAATCTCATACATTTAAAAATTCTTCAAAATCATTAATTAAAGGATATTCTCTTTTAATTTCTCTTATTTCAATAATATTATTTTTATATCCATACTTATTAAGATATTCGTTAAAAATCTGTTTGGAGTCTGTTTTTATTCTACTATCGTATTCTCCAATAAGGTTATAAACGAGCCCTAATATATTAATATTTTTTCTAAAAAGAGTATCAATTGTCATTAATGTATGATTTATACTCCCGAGTTTTGGTGTTGTTACTAGAATAACATCATATTTGTTTTCTGCTAAAAAATCTAATGTTGTATAAGCTCTTGTTAACGGAACGAATACCCCTCCAACACCTTCTATTATTACATATTCATATTTTTTATTAAGTGTTTTAGTTGACTTATTTATTGTATCTATATCAATTTCAACCCCTTGCAAAGCTGCTGATAAATGAGGTGATGCTGGTAAATCGAAAACATATGGGCAGGTTGTTTTATCAACATCTTCGCTAAAAAGCTCTACTCCCATTATTTTTCGATGCTTTTGTATATCTTCAGATACGCCTTTACAACCTGTTTGTGCAATTTTTTGTGTTATTACAGTTTTATTTTTTGATTGAATATACTTTGCTATTAAACCTGTAATAATTGTTTTTCCAACATTGGTATCAATTCCTGCTATAAATATATTTTTATTCATATTTCTTAATCATAAAAGCTCCAAGATACTCCAAATTTGAATATTCGAGGATTCATTGGTTGATTTATTCCTGAGTAATAATTTGTTCCAAACAAACCAAATGTTACATGTTCGAAAAGAAAAAATATTCTTGCACGTTTTAATTTAAATTTTACAAAAGCATCGAATCTCGGATAATTGCCTATTTCTTTTGTGTTTTGACTATAAAACATATTTGTTGAAGGGTTATAATCGTTAGCTTTAAACGATGAGTAATAATAAAAATTATATCCAATACCTCCTCTTAAAACTCCTTTAACTATTCTAAAATGAAATGTTGTTGAGTTGTAAACTGCAAAATCAGGCACACTTAATACAAAATTGTTGCTACTACTTTGGTACGATATTTTATTATTTATTATCCAATGCTTTAAATTAAAATCTTTTCCCAAATATACAGCCTTATATTCAATTGTTCTGGTTTCTTGAAATGGTTGAATTTTAATTTTATTATTAAAAGGTGTTGTATCGGTGAAATAAATCATATTATCATAAATACCGTAGTAAACTCCAAAATATAAATTCCATTTATTATTCGATAAACTTACATCAAAATCGGTTTTAACTTTTTTATTTGCAAAAGTTGTGTCCCATTGAATATTATTTGAACAATAATGCTCTTCGAAACCATTTATTTCGGCTTGTGTATGTTTGGCATTTATTCGGAATCTTAACTTATTTTTAAAAACGTTTTTAGCATAACCGGCATTTAACTCAATATCATTTTGCTTATCAGATGAAAAATAATACTTTGCTTTAAAATTTATATTGGTTTTTTTTACATTAGTTCTATTATATCTAAAACCAACATAGTTATATACATAATCGTAATGAGTATTATAAAAATAGTTTGTTTCAATTTTATTACCCACAAACAAGCTATAAATAACAACCTTATTAGTATCATTTGTTATATAATCTAATGATAACTTATTATGAAATTGGTTTATGTATGATGAATCAAAAGTATTTACTGTATCTAGTAAAAATTCGTTATAAAAGCTATTACCTTCATTATAATATTTAAGCCTATTATACTTGTAATTAAATGTATGTGCAATTCTAAAATACTTATCTTTTTCAATCTCAGGTATAGTATCTAACGAATCTTTTTGGTTTTTAAACTTTAAATCATAACTATGAATTAAGTTGAACTCACGATTTGTAAATACCATATTACTTTCCGATAATTTTGTTGGAAATACATTTCTATTATTTCTTATATATTCGATATTCTCTATTAAAGCACTATCTATTCCTCCGTTATTTTCATTTTTAATACTATTGTATATAAAATTTGCACTATACCTATATTTTTCGCCATCAAACGAACTAAAAAGTGCAACACAGTTATTAGCAGCAACTTGATTTGGATATTCACCATTTGAAGCAACCATTTTATACATTAATCCAAAATTTAAATCTTTGTTAACATTTTGTGTATGAATAATATCTAATATTTGATTATTGTTTTTTTTCGATAAATTTGAATAAAAGCTAAGATTTGTAAAGTGTCGACGAGTATTATAATGCTTAATATTTTCTGAAGTAATAATATTTAATATTGAGGCATTTCCGAACAAAAATGGAGATGCTTTTTTCTGAAAATACAAATTTGTTTGCGAAGCAAGACCAATATTACTTAAATATATATTTGAAAATGATTTTCTAAAATCCTCTTTGTAAATTTCAAAATAAGACAAAGAGGTATCAACTATTGCTTCATGTTTGATATTGTATTCATCAATTCTCCAAGCTTTTATAATCTTCAAAGTATCTTGAGCAATTAAATTACTTTCGGTAATAATTAACAAAGTTAATATGTATATGTATTTGCTAAATTTCACGATGACAAATATATTACAAATACTTATTATTATTGTTGGTTAATGTTAAATATTTGTTAATGTTAATTTGAGTTTGTCTATAAAGTCCGATTTCTGCGTTGTTACTCAAAATCCAAATCCTCAAATACTTTAGTATTCTGCGGTTTGAATTTCTCGCTCACCCCCGAATAAAATCGGAACAGGCTTTGAACTCGAACTTTCTAGCTCAAACTCTTTACTTTATGGACTGACTATAATTAGAGTCTGAATTTATACTTATGAGGAAAAAACTTAATAACTTATTAAAATAAGACAAAAAAGTATTTATATGCTTGAATTATTTTTGTTAACAATAATATTTAGTAATTTTGTATTCAAATTAATTAAATAAAAAAAAATGATTTTGAATACAGTATTACTTGGCTTCTTAGGTGGACAAGAAATAGTAATAATTTTAGTAATTGTTTTATTACTTTTTGGTGGTAGAAAAATTCCTGAATTAATGCGTGGTCTTGGTAAAGGTGTTAAAGAATTTAAAGATGGCATTGGCGGAGCTAGTGATGACCAAAACACTACAGAAACTAAATAAATAATAGACATATAATTATTTAATGTCAGAAATAGTTAATGCCTCAAATAAAGAAAGCCATTCAGAAAAAGATATGACTTTTATTGAGCATCTTGATGAGCTAAGAAAAAGGCTAATGAGAGGTGTTATTGCTGTTGTTATTTTTTCAATTATAGCCTTTCTTTTTAAAGATTTTATTTTTGATCAAATTATTTTAAAACCAAAATCAGCAGATTTTATTACAAATAAACTTATGTGTAAGCTTGGAGACTTAGTAAACGCCTCGCTTTGCATTAATACAAAAGATTTTCAAATAATTAATATTCAACTTGCCGGACAGTTTAAAGCACACTTAATTGTTTCGTTTGTTATAGGTTTAATGTTTGCTTTTCCTTTTTTAATTAGTCAGATTTGGAAATTTGTAAAACCAGCTCTCAATATTGGCGAAATAAAAAATATTAACCTCACTCTATTTTCGGTATCGGTTTTATTTACTTTTGGTATATTATTTGGTTACTTTTTAATTGTTCCTCTTACAATAAACTTTTTAAGCACTTATCAAGTAAGTGAAGCGGTATTAAATCAAATATCATTTTCATCGTATTTATCAATAATTACAGGAATTACATTTGCTACAGGCTTAGTTTTTGAATTACCTATACTTATATTTTTCCTTGCAAAAATTGGCCTAGTAACTCCCGGATTATTAAGAAAATATCGAAAACATGCAATTGTTATTTTCTTTATTTTGGCAGGAATAATTACACCTCCTGATGTATTTAGCCAAGTGCTAGTATCTATTCCGCTATATTTACTTTACGAGTTAAGTATTAGAATAACTGTTAGAGTTGTAAAAAACAACTTGAAGAAACAGCAAGAAAATGAATAATATTACTGCTGTAATATTATCCGGAGGAAAAAGCATAAGAATGAAACAAGACAAAGCTCTTGTGAAAATTAATGATAAAACACTTTTAAATCATCAAATAGATAAACTATCTCCTATTTTCGATGAAGTAATAATAAGTGCAAATACTAGCTATAATTGCAATCTTAAAATTATTAACGATATTGATAGAGACAAAGGTCCTATTGGTGGAATCTACACTACTTTACAAAATATTAATACAGAAAAAGCTTTTATTATTGCCGTAGATATGCCTTTTGTTACTGAAAATATTATAAAAAAACTTATTGATAATAGTAATGATTTTGATATAACTATACCAATAATAGATGAAAAAACAGAACCTACTTGTGCAATTTATTCTAAAAGCTGTATAAGTACAATAAAAAAGCAATTAGCTGAAAATAATTATAGGCTAACCGATTTTATAGCAATATGTAAAACAAACTACGTTAGTTTCTCTCTAAATGATTTAGATTATTTTAAAAACCTTAATTACCCTGAAGATATACGTAAATAATTTATTTTTGCCTACGGATTTCTTTAATTGATTCAAATATCATTACAATAAGTTCAATGAAACACAATTCAGACCGTTATGTAAAGAAGTTTAAAACAAAAGACCATTTGATATCAAGCTATTAATAATTTCACATAAATAACAGGGCAAACTCATACTTTTATATATTTTACAAACGTAGATACTTCGCTTTGCTCAGTATAACAGCGTTTGATTTAAATTTCGCGATGAACCAAAATGATTTTGTCATTCTAAACATCGTAAAGAATCTATAATATAAATAATATATTATTTTGATTAATTCTTAATTATAATTATCTTTGCATTGAAATAAGTGGAAAGATTTGTGTTGATTGCAACCACTAAAAAAATGCTAAACCGACTTGCATTAAGTAACGTCTCTTTAACATAAACTTTCCCGTAAATTTATAAAAATTAAAAATTTATTTATATGGGATATCTATTTACCTCTGAATCTGTTTCCGAAGGACATCCAGACAAAGTATCAGATCAAATATCTGACGCATTATTAGACAACTTTTTGGCTTACGACAAAAATTCTAAAGTAGCTATTGAAACACTTGTTACTACAGGTCAAGTAGTTTTAGCAGGCGAAGTAAACACATCTGCTTATGTTGATGTACAAGCTATTTCAAGAAGTGTAATTAACCGTATTGGTTATACAAAAAGTGAGTATCAGTTTGATGGAAACTCTTGTGGAGTATTATCTGCAATACATGAACAAAGCGATGATATTAATCGCGGTGTTGACTCTGAAAACGACAAAAACGAGACAAAAGAGCAAGGTGCTGGTGACCAAGGAATGATGTTTGGTTATGCAAGTAAAGAAACCGCAAACTATATGCCATTATCATTAGATTTATCACATTTAATACTTGTAGAACTAGCAGAAATAAGACGTGAAGGAAAAGAAATGACTTATCTTCGTCCTGATTCTAAGTCACAAGTTACAATTGAGTACGATAATAATGACAAACCTGTAAGAATTAACACTATTGTTGTTTCTACTCAGCATGATGAGTTTATTGAAAACGATGATGAGACAATGCTAGCTGAAATTAAATCAGATGTAATTAACATATTAATACCTAGAGTAAAATCTAAATTATCTGAAAATATTCAAGCTTTATTTGATAATGAAATAATTTATCACGTAAATCCAACAGGAAAATTTGTTATTGGTGGACCTCATGGCGATACAGGATTAACAGGTCGTAAAATAATTGTTGACACATATGGAGGTAAAGGTGCCCACGGCGGTGGTGCTTTCTCGGGTAAAGACCCAAGTAAGGTAGATCGCTCAGCAGCTTATGCGGCACGTCATATTGCAAAAAACATTGTTGCTGCAGGTGTAACTGAAGAAATTTTAGTTCAACTTTCGTACGCAATTGGTGTTGCAGAACCTGTTGGTGTTTTTGTTGATACTTACGGTAAATCAAATATTGATTTAACTGATAGCGAAATTTCAAAAAAAATAAAAAGTATTTTTGATTTAAAACCAGCAGGAATCGAAAAAAGACTTAAATTAAGAAATCCTATTTATTCTGAATCAGCAGCATACGGACACATGGGAAGAGAACCTAAAATTGTAAAAAAACAATTCCACTCTCCATATATGGGCAATAAAGAAATTGAAGTTGAATTATTTACATGGGAAAAACTTGACTACGTAGATAAAGTAAAATCTGCTTTTAATTTGTAAGAAAAGCTATTTTGATATAAAAATTTAGGCTATCCTTTTGGGATAGCCTTTTTTTTTGTTATTCAACAAAGCATCAAGGGTTTAAAACCCTTGATGCTTTGTTAAGTTTTTAGTTTAAACCCTTGATGCTTTGTGGTTATTTGGCAACAATTACAAACTCAGTTCTACGATTTTTAGCTCTTCCTTCAATTGTATTGTTTGAAGCTATCGGTTTAGATTGTCCAAAACCTTTATATGCTACAATTCTTGTAGAATCTATTCCCATTAAAACTAAAAAATCACGCACAGCTTTAGCTCGTTCTTTCGAAAGCTCCATATTTGCTTTTGGATCACCAATATTATCAGTATGTCCTTGTATTTCAATTTTCACTCTAGGATTATCTTGTAAAAATTCAACAAAGCTATTAAGCACAAACATACTTTCTTTATCAAATAATGAAGAATTAGAAGCAAAATGAATATCTTTAATTTCAACTTCTGCACCAACTTCAATAGGTTTCATTTCGAAATTTATTTTTACCGGTGCTGTTAACAACTCTTCTGTTTTAGGCTTTAAATACGCTGATGTAAAAGCAAAATCTTCTTTTTTAACTGTCATTAAAAATTCTTCATCATCTTCTACAGCAACAGCAATTGCATATTTACCAGTTGAACTGTCAACTAAACCCGAAGTTATTTTATTTGTTTTTGTTGATTTAACTTCAATTTTAGCACCAGCTATTATATTACCATCTGCATCGGCCAATTTACCTTTTGCAAATAATACTTTTTTTGGTCGTGCTTCTTCGTATAAATCAAATGAATATATGTCATATCCTTTACCATCTCCAATTTTATTTGATGAAAAATATGCTTTTTCTCCATTTGTACTTACAATTAATCCTACTTCGTCTTTTGACGTATTTATTGGATAACCTATATTTTTTGGCTTAGACCAAATACCTTTATCATTTTTTTGAGAATAATAAATATCATATCCACCTATACCTTCTAATCCATCAGATGAAAAATAAAGAGTTTGACTGTCAGAATGCATAAAAGGTGATTTTTCATTACCTTTTGTATTTATTATTTCACCTAAATTTTTTGCAGGTTGCCATCTTCCATTTTTATCTTTTACAGAATAATACAAATCAACATTGTAAGTTTGTGGATTATTTACATCAAAACCAATATTTGTTGGACGCATACTTGCAAAATAAAGGGTTTTTCCATCAGCAGAGATTGACGGTTGACTCTCCCAAGTATATTGACCATTTATGTTTGGACCTAAATTTTGAGGTTCTGTCCATTGTTCATCAACAAAATGAGATACATATAAATCACAATTTGTATATTTACCACTTCCACTTCTTCGCCTTACATCTCTACAAATAGTTAAATACAAATTATTATTATCGATAGAAATACTTATTGCTCCTTGGTCAGTTCCCTTATTAAACGGTGGTGGCATTATAAATCCTGTAGAAAATTTAGGATTATGGTCAGATAAATCGTTAGTTCGTTTACTGTATGTAAACTCGTTTACATATTTTGAGGTTATATCTCCTTTCTTCTTTTTCTGATATTTTCGAGTGTAAAAAATAAACTCACCATCTGGCGAAATTAATGGTAAAAACTCATCACTTTGTGTGCTAACTCCTTCTATTTTAACAGGACTAAAGGATACAGGATTCGTTATTAACTCAATATATTTTTCACAATGATTATACATTTTTTGTCCACGAGAATAACTTTTATTATTTTTTCCGTATTTTACAAAAGCTGATAAATATTCTAACGCTTTTTCATATTCTAACTGTTTATAATATATATATCCTAGCTTATATTGTGCGTCATAATTCATATAACTAGGACATCCGTTAATACTATTTTTATAATATTTTATAGCTTTGTTATTATACCTTTGTAGAGCTACGTTATCTTCTGAAAATGCAGCTTTAAACATATTAATTTCAGCTAATTCGTAATACGCAGGAAAAAAATTTGCATCTATTTTTGTTGCCTCTAATAATGCCTTGTAACCTTCAGTTTTATCTTTTGATAATCTTGATTTAAGCTTTAACAAACCAAATTCGTATTTCTTTATTGCTTTTTTATTTTTTAGTTTAGGACATTCGTTCTGAGAAAACAAGCTGTTCCCCATTAGCCCGAAAAATAAAATTATTATTAAATATCTCATATTAAAATTTTGTCTCATTTAGTTTCACAGTGCAATTATTGTGTATTATGCATTTTCAGCTTTTCTAATTAATTCATCACCTTTTTGTTTAGCCATTTTTACAATTCCGTCAGCTTTTTTATTTGCTTCATTAACTACTTTATTTGCATTATTATTTGCTTCGTTTTCTAATTTACTAGCTTTTTTTGCGGCTTCTTTATTTAATTGTTTTGCAGCTTCTTTGGCCGCAGCTTTTTTCAACGGATTTATTCCTGCATCTTTTATTAGCTTATCACCCTGCTTTTTAGCTTCTTTACGAATGTCATCTGCAGCTTTCTTTCCATTAGAACGTATTGACTTAGCAGTTTGTTGTGCTGTCTTCTTTACGGCATTTGCTTGTTTTTTTGCTTCGGCTAATAATTTTGCGGCTTGCTTTTTTGCTTCTTCTATTGCTTGCTTTTTAGCTTTATCAATTTCTTCTTTTACAACTTCTTTTACTTGTTCTTTTACATTATCAACAACATTTTGACCTTGTTTTTTTAAATCTAACGAAATCTTAGGTTTTTGAACTGTTCCTGTAATTAAACCATTTATATTGATAAATTCAGGCATATTTACATTTATGCCATTTGTACCGGCTAATGCCGATAGTTTACCTGCTATTTCATTTGCTGATGAACCTAATTCTGAACTAGGAATCTTTATATTCATTTTATAATCTAATGTTTGGTCAATTCCTTGCTTACCTCCTATTTCAAACTCGGTTTTACCTGATTTTGTTTTAAATGGCTCTACCTCAATATTTCCATCAACAATTTTAAATTTAACATTTAAATCGTTCAATTCCATTGTTTTGTAATTATCATTTTGCAATAAACTTGCAAGTTTATTGAACACTTCAGAATTATCAATAGTTATATTTTTTGATGAAAACATACCACCTCCGTTTACGGTTTCCATGACAGGCATCATTGAATCGTTTAATAAAGATTTATAGGTTAACATCATTGAAAATTTACCTGAACAATTCTTAGCTATTGGAGCAGATTCTTGTATAACTTTAAAAGAATCGTAAGTTTTACGAATATCAAAATTGTTTATTCCAAAAACCATACTTGCTCTTGGTTTAATAATATCTTTTGTTGAATAATTACCCGATAAATTTAAACTTCCATCGAGCATATTCATTCTTAAATTATCCATTGATGCTACACCCTCTTTTAGGCTCATAGCTCCATTTATGTCTGTAATTACCAAATCTTCATAAAGTACTTTTTTGAAATTTGTATTCAGTTTAAAATCTATATTTTTTGGTATTTCTACAACTCCTGCTTCTTCGGCTGTTTCAGTGGTAGTTTCGGTTTGCTCTGTTGTTGCTTCTGCTGTTTCTGTGGTTTCGGTTTCTTCGTCTGTCATAAACTCGTTAGCATCAAGCAAATTAGAATTCACGTTAAACTCACCTTTAAGTGTTTCTTCTTTAAAATAGTATGATAATAAATTATCGATACGACCATCAGCAGAAATATCCGATTTACCAATTTGAGTCGCAAATTTGTTTAATGCAACGTATTGTGGCGTAAACTCAAGTTCTGTTTCCGAAATTGTAACACCTTGTTCAAAATCGGCAGATTTAAATACAAAGTTATTAAGAGCTAAAACTCCTTCTG
>Ga0256827_10000568_pt1 | contig 23045 bp, 23 predicted proteins | sample CV84metaG_FD_185977 | JGI IMG/M metagenome (GOLD analysis project Ga0256827, IMG submission 185977) | Hydrothermal vent microbial communities from East Pacific Rise, Pacific Ocean - CV84 | ecosystem: Environmental > Aquatic > Marine > Hydrothermal vents | place: Pacific Ocean: East Pacific Rise...
ATACAATAGCCTCTTCATTCAGTTGTTTATACTTTTTTGTATACTCTGTTGGTGAATTCTCATTGAGTGTTATTGTTCCATGTAGAGAATTTACTATGGATAGACCATCTTCTTTAAGTAGAGGAGTCAACTCTGTAGGTACAACCAATAGACCTGAAGCATCTACCTCTCTATCCTTTTCATCATGGGTAGTATAAGAGATTTTATAGGCTTTATATCCATATAAAGAGTAGCCTTCTATTGGCCACCCTTCTGAGAGGAGTTTACTTTTTAACTCTGTAGCATTAATCTCGTCTATTAATTCACCTATTGGTTTAGGTGTTGTTTTTGTTGAGCTACTATTGTGACAACCTATAGTCAATATAGAAAAAAATATCGCTGTTAATAGTTTTCTTTTGTACATTTTTTATCCTTCTTGTTTTTTTAAGTGTAACAAGAAAAGATGAGAATAAAATGAGATTTAGTGTTTTTAAAATTATGGAAGAGGTTTAAAACTCCTCCTCATGCCACTCTTGGGTATTGCACTCTCTAAATGATGTTAGACACTGGTCAATGTTGTATGACCAGTGAATAACAATAGGATGTATAGTTGCATTTTTATCTGTCTTGGTATAGACATCAACTCCAAGCCTTACCCTTTGGTATTCGTGAAACTGCTCTGAGAATGAGATGAAAAGTACATTTGCACCAGATTTTTGATGGAGTCTATTGTTAGCAAGTTTTGCAACCATATCTAAAAAACTTGTTAAAATAAGTCCACATCTTGGAATGATTTTTCCATCATCATTAACAAAACCAACTGCAAGGTCATGTTTATACTCATCATTTTTTAGATAGGCTTTACCATCAATGGTTATAAAACTTTCAGATAAGTTTTTATTGCGTTTTAAAGCTTTAAATGCTCTATTTTTTAAATTTCTCTCAGATATAAGCTTAACTGATTCTCGGCGAATATATTTTTGACCTTTTACCAATTCATCAATAAACTCTTCAGATACTTCACTATTATTATCATCTAGATTATTAAGAAGAAGAGTGGGAATAATTCTAAATTTATGTTGATGCTTTTTGATTATTTGACCACAAAGCTCATTTGCAAATTGCATATTTCGTTTTGCCCACTCTCTATTTTCATTTTCTATAGGTAGAGTAAAATGGGCAATCTCCATAACAATAACAGTTGGTTCTTCTTGATTATTTAGTTTTCTATTTATAAGTTTTAATAGATTATTTAATTTTTCTTGTGACCAATCTTTGTAAGAGAGTCTAGAGTGTGTATATATTTTTTTATGAATGGGTGTATTACAAACTTCCAATAGGTTATCCTTTTAAGTTTTCATACCAAAGTTGGAAAATAAAAATTCTCCATAACTTATATTTAAAAGAGTCATTGCCCTGATAGAAACTGTCTCTAATATTAATTATATATATAGTATAAAATATTTTATCTTCGTTTAACCTTTTTTCATTAATCTGTTCATAGACTAACTCTTTTAGCTCCTCTCTCATCCATTTTGCAAAGGGGATGTCAAAACCACTCTTTGGACGGTCTAGAAGAGATTTTGGAATATATTTATGTGCTATCTCTTTTAAAATATATTTTTTAATACCATTTTTTATTTTAATAGAGCTTGGAACAGTTGCCATGTAGGAGATTAGTTGTTCATCTAAAAAAGGAGTGTATAGATTGATATTTTGACTACTCATTGCTCCATAACTTTTAACTAACTCTCCATCAATCATTGTTGTTTTAAAGTATGTTCCAATAATCTCATCAACTGTCTCATTGTAGCCATTAAAATCTATCTCATCAAATGTTGTAGCAATTGGTGTTGTGTAGTCATAAAGCATCTGCTGTAACTCATCTTCTCTAAAAAGAATATTTCTAGCCTCTATGGTTTTTGGAATAGTCTCTGAAGATATAATTTGAAGGAATTTCATATATTTGGTGGTTAAGTTATGAATGTTGTTTAAAGAGGCTATTTTTTGAATAGGAAGTTTTTTTAGTGGATAGGTTAGAGCCTTCCTTATTGTGTGTGGAATACTATGAATTCGTTGAAAAAACTCTGTATCATCTGCTGTTGCAAAAACTTCATCTCCGCCATCTCCTACAAATATATTCTCAATACCATTTTGTTTGATTAATTGTGCTGTTAATACGGTAGGTGTTCCAGCATACTCTGCAAATGGTTCATCATATACTTTACAAAGAGTAGGGATAATATTTAAGGCATCTTTTCCTGTAAAATAGTGTTCGTGATGCTCTGTACCTATATGTTTTGCAATTTTTTTTGCATAAATTGCTTCATTTATGCTCTCTTCTTTAAATCCAATAGTAAATGTATTTAGTTTCTGAGAGCTTTTTTCTTGTAATAGTGCTGTTATTGTTGAACTATCATATCCACCACTTAAAGAGAGAGCAATCTTTTTATTTTTCTCTATAGGTGCTTTATCTATAGAGATTTGAAGTAGTTTATGTGCATCTTTTATGATGTTAGATTCAGAAGATAAAATCTTTGGATTTTGATAACAATCTTCTAATTTCCAATACTCAACCTCTTTTGACTCCTGTTTCTCTAAACTAAAACTTTTATAGTGTCCTGCTCTGACTTTATAGCACCCTTCTAAAATAGTGTTTGGTTGTAGAGTAGAACCAAATTGTAGATATGATGCTAAACTTTGTGGGCTAATAGTAGGTTTAAATATAGATATGGTGTTGAATTGAGTGACTCTACTACCAAATAGAAGCATTTTATTAGAGTTATAATAGTTCAAAGGATTTTTCCCAACTTTATCTTTAATTAGTATTAACTCTTTTCTTTTTTTATCATAAATGACAATTGAAAATGAACCTTCTAGCTTTTTGATAAACTTTAACCCCCATTTATTATAAGAGGCTTCTATTAGTTCTATGGTAGAAGAGGAGTGCTTTTTTATCTTTAATAGCTCTAATAGAGTAGACTGATTGAGTATATTACCTGTAAGAAAAAGAAAAATATTTTTATGGTTTAAACTTATAGAGTATGGGTTTTTTGAGTAAGATAAAAATAGGTTAAATTTACTATTTTCCTCTTTATATATAGTCTGATTTCTATTGTTGTCTGGATGAAAAAGTTCTTTTGTATAGTCAATAAATCCAAAAAAATCTTGCATTATAAATCCTTTATGGCGGTTATATTAACATAAAAAAGCAAAAAAAAATATAAAAATAAGCTGAAATATGTTACTTTTTTATAATAAGCAACTACATTATAGATAGTTTTTTATAAAATATAATTAAAAATTAATTTAAAAAATAAAAAAGAATTTTAGATATAAGCCTATATTTCGTACTAAAATAGTATCTATATTTTAAAAAATGAATAGTTTATATTATTATATACTAAAACAGCATAAATTTATAAAATATTATATATAATAAAATTTATTAAGTTTATATTTATATTTTTTAAAAACAGACCTGTTTTATTATGTTATAACCTTATATGTTGTAAAATGTTTTTGAAAGAGCGTCATTCTATCAGGGAGTATTATGAATATATGGTCTAAAGTTATAAATAGTTCAGAAAAGAGAGTATTAATATCCAACTTTTTGGCTTTAAGTACAGTTCAAGGATTGAATTTTTTATTACCACTTTTGGTTATTCCTTATCTACTCTATACTTTAGGTGTTGAGCTTTTTGGTCTTTTGGCAATGGCAACAGCATTCTCGACCTACTTTATGATTTTGAGTGATTATGGTTTTAATGTAACTGCCACACATGAAATCTCTATCCATAGAGATAATCCAAATAAGTTAAATGAAATTTTCTCTGCGGTTATGACTATTAAACTTATTTTGATGTTTATTGGTTTTCTTATTTTACTTTTTTCTTTATGGCTATTTGATAATTTAGCTAAAGATGCTCTTATTTATCTATTAACTTTTGGAATGGTTATTGGAGAGGTTCTTTTCCCTATATGGTTTTTTCAAGGTATTGAGAAGATGAGATATATTGCAATTCTAAATATTGTAGCAAAACTCTTTTTTTTAGTAGCGATTTTAGTCTTTATAAAGAGCCAGCATGATGCTTTTCTTGTTCCTCTATTTAATAGCTTAGGTTTTATTATTGTCGGTTTAGTTTCATTATTTTATATCTATAAAGAGTTTAATATCAGTTTTGTTTGGCAACCATATAGTGTGTTACGCCAATATTTTATTAAGGGATGGCATATTTTTTTATCTAAGTTGGCAGTAACACTTTACTCTTCAAGCAATATTTTTGTTTTGGGACTTTTTACTAATCATCTTTTGGTAGGTTACTATGCTATCGCTTATAAAGTTATATCAGCTCTTGTTAGTTTGGGAGATATTGTTAATCAGGTTATTTTTCCTTATCTTTCAAAGAAATGGAGTGAAAATAGAGAATTTTATTATCATATTTTTTATAAATTTTTAAGAGGCATTATTTTTGGAATGTTCTCTCTTTCGTTAATACTCTTTTTTACAGCTCATCAGATTGTTGTACTCTTATCAGGAGAGGAGATAGTTATAACTGTTGAACTATTACAAATTATGAGTCTCTTTCTAATTATTGCTCCATTAGGTAGTCTATACTCCCAAAGTTTTGTAACACAAGGTCACAGTGTTTATGTAACAAAATCAACTTTTTGGACGCTATTGGTAAATATGCTTTTAATAGGAGTTTTAATTCCACTATATGGTATTTACGGATTGGCTGTGGCAGAGGTTTTGGTTAAGGTGTTTCATTTTTATTTAAATAATTTATATTTTATTCGTTTAAGAGAGGTTGCACAATGTGTGAAGTAGTCGGTTTTTTGATTTTAGAAAAAAAGGTAAGAATATGAGTATCAAATGTGATATAAGAAGAGGATGTAGTTATGTTAGAAATTTCGTATAAAATAAAAGGGTTACATCTAAATGAGCCTTGGTTTGCTTCTAAAGTTCCTTTAGATGAAGCATCAAGTATGAAGCTCTATTGTTATAGAGATAGTACTGTTGATGCTGAAGTTTTTGGGTTAAAAAAAGAGAAAAAGTATACACTAATTAATGATTTAACACAGAGTGAAGAGCAGATATTTGCTTCATTTAAATCAAATGTACGTAATGAAATACGCAAACATGAAAAGATTGAAAATTTTCTATATATATCTGATTATAAGAGTAAAGAAGTTTTTTTAGATTTTTATAAAAAGTTTGCAGAGGCTAAAGGGTTGCCTTATATTCAAGGACGCTCTATTGATAAGTATGGAAATAATCTCTTCTATGTTCAGGGTAGTTTAGATGGTATATTAACAAATATGCAAGTATATCTTATTGATAGAGAGAGTGGTATTATTCGTCTTCTTCACTCAATTAGTACACTTTATGAGAATCATGATAAATCAAAACAGGCAAAGATAGGCTGGATTAACCGCTATCTTCATTGGTATACTATGCTTCATTTTAAAGCTAAATCATTTAAAACTTTTGATTGGGGTGGTTATACAAATGACCCCAATTCACCTTTGGCAGGTATTGATAAATTTAAAGCATCGTTTGGTGGTCAAAAAGTAAAACTTTATAATTACTACAGTCTTCCATATTATGCAATGAAATTACTACAAGAGAAGGTTATATCATGAGTAATCAAAAATTGGTAGGTATTATTCATGAGTTAACTATGGGTGGAGCTGAACGAATGATGGTTAATATCTTGAACTATTTTTCTCAAGATAGTGATGAGGTGCATCTGATTATTTTTAAAAATATTGGTACACTAAAAGCTCTTCTAAATAAAAATATTACTATCCATGATTTAGAGACATCTTCAGTTAAAAAGGGAATTCCTAAATGCTTAAAAGAGATTTATAAGATTAAACCCAATAGGGTTTTTTCTGGTATTGGACATGTTAATATTGCATTAGCTCCATTTATTCCTATTATGAAACAACTTCTTCCTCAAACAGAGTGGATTTCACGAGAGACAAATATTGTCTCTTTACAGAATCAAGAGGAGAAATATCCTAAATTTTTTGATTATCTATATAATAAAACATATAAAAATTTTGATGTGATTATTGCACAGTCTGAAGATATGAAAAATGATTTAGTTGAGAATTATCCCTCTACTGCTTCAAAAATATCTCTGATTAATAATCCTATTGATATTGGAAGGGTAACAGAGTTAGGAGAGAAAGAGATAAAATACCAATTTGATAAAGAAGGTACTATTAATTTAGTCTCTGTAGGAACACTTCGTGAAAAAAAGAGACAAAATTTACTATTGAAAACACTCTATCTTTTACCTAATAATTATCATTTAGTCATTGTTGGCTCAGGAGAAGAGGAGAAGAGATTAAAAGATTTGACTCAACAATTAAATCTAAATAATCGTGTTACCTTTGCAGGTCATCAGACCAATCCATATCCTTATATGAAAGGGGCTGATCTCTTTATTTTAACTTCGGAACATGAGGGATTTCCTAATGTTTTATTGGAGTCAAATAGTTTAGGAACAGCTGTTATTGCTTTTGCCTGCCCAGGTGGAATTACAGAGATTATTGAAGAGGGAGTTAATGGCTTCTCTGTTAAAAATGGAGAGGTAGAGGATTTGGCTCAAAAGATTGAAGAGGCTATAGAGATAGGATTTGATAGCTCAACGGTTATTGATTCTGTAGAGCGTCGTTACTCTAAAGATATAATTTTTGAACATTATGAGAGGGCATTTTATAATAGAGAGGCTCTTAATGGATAGTAAATTATTAAAATTTCCAATATTTTTTTTAATTAATTCTTTATGTGAAGGGGGGGCAGAAAGGGGTATATTGACACTCTCTAAGGAGTTTGTAAAAAATGGACATAGTGTAACCATATTGGCATTAAGCAAAAATAATTTTTATGAGATTCCAAAAGGGGTCGAGGTTGTTTATTTATCTAAAATGGAAGATACTTTATCGGGATTATTTAAAATGCTTTATATTCCTTATCAGGCTTGGCTATTAAAAAGGTATATACAAAAGCATAAAATAGAATTGGTACAGAGTCATCTTTTTAGATCAAATTTTGTTAATATACTCTCTGGAATGATTGGCTCTAAGCAGGTTATTCAAGTGGTTAACCACTCTGTTGTTGTTCGATTTTTTTCAGAGGGACTTTCTGGTAAAGTGAATCTTTTTTTTATTCGTCACCTTTATCCTCGTGCAGATATGGTAATTCATATATCTCAACAGATGAAATCAAATTTTAATCGCTACTTCTTTAGCACAAAAAATGAGCGTGTAATATATAACCCTTATGATATTAAAGAGATTATTGAACAGTCAAATGAACCAATAGAGGATTTTGTTTTTGATAGCCATAAGCGTTATCTTATTACTGTGGGTCGTCTTATTCCTCTAAAACGTTTTGAGGATACACTTGAGGCACTAAGTCGATTAGATTCTGATGTTGAGTTAATTATTTTAGGAGATGGATCTGAACGAGAAGCGTTGGAACAGAGAGCTATTAAGCTAGAGATAGAGAAGCGTGTTCATTTTTTGGGACAAGTTTCAAACCCATTTAACTATATCAAACAAAGTGATATTTTCATCTCTTCTTCTTCTGTTGAGGGGTTTCCAAATGTACTTATTGAATCAATGCTATGTGGAACAGCAGTTGTATCTAGCGACTGTTTAAGTGGTCCAAGAGAGATTTTATCTCCTAACAGTAATCATGCTAAACGACTTGAGGATGGAATAGAGTTTAGTGAGTATGGTATTCTATATGCAGTTGGTGATAGGGTGGCTTTAATTGAAGCAATTAGAAGCTTATTGAGTGATGAGACACTAGTATATCTCTATCGTCAAAAGGCTTTTAGTAGAGCAAGAACATTTTCAGTTAGAAGTATCGCGTTAGCCTATAGAGAGGTCTTGAATTATGGTTAGAGGAAGCTTTACTATATCATTAGATTTTGAACTATTTTGGGGAGTAAGGGTTAATCGAAAAATTGAAGATTATCAAGATAATCTACTTGGAGTTTATGAGGTTATCCCCAAAATTTTGGCTCTTTTTGAAAAATATGAGATTCATACCACTTGGGCAACTGTTGGATTTCTTTTTCATAAAGATATCGAAGAGATAAAAGAGAATATACCTAATATTTTACCTAATTATAAAAATAGTAAGGTTGATCCTTATATATATTTAGAGCAACTTCATACTCCATACTCTAAAGAGTTTTCTAAAATGCACTGCTCTTTAGAATTGATTAAAAATATAGATCAATCCTTAAATCAAGAGATTGCAACACACACATATTCACACTTTTTTACTTATGAACCTATGGATAATCAAAAAGCTTTCTCTATAGATATAAAAGAGGCTTTAAAAATTGCTATGGAGAGAGGGTATAGAGTAAAATCTTTAGTTTTTCCAAGAAATCAAATTGATAAAAATAGTATTCAAATGTTAGATAATTTAGATATAGAGAGCTATCGAGGAAACCCTATCCATTGGGCTTATTGTGATGGAGATAAGTCCTCTAAATCACTATTTTTACGTCTATATCGTTTGATTGATACCTATTTTAATCTATCAGGTTATCATACAACTATACCTACTCTATCGAAAGGAGTAACCGAGTTAAAAGCAAGCATGATGTTGCGACCATACTTCTCTAAATTATCCTATTTAGAGAGATTAAAAATAAGAAGAATTAAAAAAGCAATGAGGCATGCTTCTATTCATGGTGAAAATTTTCACTTATGGTGGCATCCTCATAACTTTGGAATAAATCAAACAGAGAATTTAAAAAATTTAGAAGAGTTATTAAAATATTTTCAAGAACTTCGCTTGAGGTATAAGATGGACTCACTTACAATGAATGAGGTAAACAAAAATGTCAGTAACAAGTAATATATCTATAAAAACAGTGGCAATTGTCGTTAATACATCATGGAATATCTATAATTTCCGTTTAGGACTAATGAGAGCTTTAAGAAAAGAGGGCTATAGAGTTGTTATTATTGCACCTCGTGATGAATATAGTGAAAAGGTAGAGGCAGAGGGCTTCTCTTATTATGAAATTAAAATGAACAATAAGGGGACAAATCCTTTTGAAGATCTGTTCTTGATTCGTGATTACTATAAGCTCTATCAAGAGATAAAACCAGATATTCTGTTTAACTATACAATTAAGCCCAATATCTATAGCTCATTTGCAGGTAAAAGTCTAGGCATACCTATTATTAATAATATAACAGGATTAGGAACAGTCTTTTTAAATAATAATATATCTTCTCATATTGCACGTTGGCTATATAGATTCTCTCTAGATAAGAATTCAGTAGTTTTTCAAAATAGAGATGATATGAGACTTTTTCTAGATAAAAAATTGGTAAAAGAGCATGCTGTAACGTTAATTTCTGGTTCAGGTATTGATACAGAATGTTTTAAACCACAAAAGAGAGTCTTTTCAAATGAGAGATTTACTTTTTTAATGATAGCACGGCTGATAAAAGATAAAGGTATAGAGGAGTATATTGATGCAATACGAATGATTCGTGCAAGTGAATATGGAAATCTATGTCATTTTAAAATTTTGGGTTCTCTCTATCTCTCTAACCCTACAGCTATCTCAAAAGAGGTTCTAGATGAGTGGATAGATGAGGGAATAGTTGAGTATTTGGGACACTCTGATAGTGTGAAAGATGAGATTGACAAGATTGATGTAGTTGTTCTTCCTTCATATCGAGAAGGATTATCTCGGGTTCTCTTAGAGGCATCTAGCATGGAGAAACCAATTATTACAACAGATGTTCCTGGTTGTAGGGATGTTGTAGATGATGGTGTTAGTGGCTACTTGATTAATGTTAAAAGTTCTGTAGAGTTGGCTGAAGCTATGAAAAAAATGGTTGATTTATCAAAAAATGATTTAGCAATTATGGGAAAAGAGGGGCGAAAAAAGGTAGTTAATAACTTTTCTCAAGAGAAGGTTATTGATAAATATATGGTATTGCTTCAAGAGATAAAGAGAGCTTCTCTTCCAGATAGAACTTTTCAATCAAATTATATTGATGTTTATAACAAAGCACCAATATAATAACTTTAAGCCTATTAATCATCTAATATACAAAAAGTAAAACATAGACCCAGAGACCTGTTATTCCTGTTAAGAAGATAGTGATAAAAGTATAAATACCATCTTTTTTATGTTTAATGGACTCTTCTCCTGGTAAATTATTTTTTTTAGATGCTCTATAGGCTATAAATAGTGTTTTTGTCCAAAATATTAATGAAATTATAGCAATAATAATATGGATAATAAGTACCCATAGAGCATAGGTATGAGATGTATTACTATCTTGCATAAAAGCATTAAATCCACCTCCTAAACGGACACCATATTCAAAATATCCCACAACAATTATTGAAATTATAAAAATAATAGTTTGTGTAAGAGCATGTAGTTTATACAATTTTATTTTTGCCATTGAAATTGCTATTAAAACTAAAAATGGTAAAAGTGCCACAATTATAGTAACAAAATCCATAAAAAAAGGTGCTCGTGTTCCTAAAAATCCTGATTGAAACATATAATCCATAATTTTTCCTAATATAAAAAGTTTATGATGGAATATAACATGATATTCTTAATTTACAAAGAGAGTTATATCGAAGAACAGAGTCTCTTATTGAGATGCTCTGTTATGCAGGAATTCTTAGTTTTTGACCTACAAAAATTTCGTTTGGATTTTTAACTACTTCTGGATTTGCCATTAAAATTTTTGTATAAGCATCAAAATTTCCATAAGCTTTTTTTGCAATCTTTGATAGGGTATCTCCTTTTTGTACAACAATTATTCTCATCTCATTAGAACGTGTACTAACCTCTTCTGTAATTGCTTTTTCATAGGCTGATGAGATATAGGTAGTTTCTGTTAAGAGTCTATTGATATTCTCTCTTAATCTTATCTCTCTGTTTTTTATACTATTATTTGTACTATTTGAGACAACTACTTTATTATAGTGGTTGCTCTCTTTTAATGTTTTTTTCTCTATTTCACTACTCTCTGTTGATAGAAGTTCTTTCTCTAATGCATAATTTTCTATGTTTTTTCTATTGTTCATTTGAGTCATAATTATCTCTACAATTAGTGCAACATCTTTAGGGTTTATACTGTTTCTTCTCTTTTCTAGTTGAATACTTTTTGGAAGTATATCTTGTGAAAAAGCTACTTTAGTGGGTACTTTATTTGGAGTAGCTTCTATTATTTCTGTTTTTGTAGCTGTTATAGTTTTTATATCAGTTGAGAAGTAATTAACAAGGTAGATGGTTAAAATACTAATTAGTCCAATCATTAAAATAGTAAATCCTATTTTTACTATTTTTTGAAATGAGAACCCTTCATGATAATCTTCTAGAGTTGCCATCTCTTGCTTATAGGTGTTATAGTAGTCGCTATTGCTGTTATTTGAATTGTAATACATTGTCTCTCCTTTATCTCTGTTTTTACTTTTTAGCTTTGCTCTCATCTTTTATTTTGTTTACAATCTGTTTTATAATCAATTTAAGTTCATTGTAGTTAACGGTTTTTGTCTGATTGTTTGCTTCTAAATTGTTTATAACACTTTTTGTAATTACCTCATTTAGTGTTAAATCATTTAAGCTTTTATCTTTTATCTCTTTTATTATTATATGTTTTAAATAAACTCTTTTTTTATACTCCTGATAGCTTTTTTTTATGAAAGCTCCTATAATAAAAATGGTGAGTAGAAATATGATAAACAGTAGACTATTTCGTATAATTTGATAGGGAGTAGATTGATTTTTATCTTTTTGAATGGTTATCTCATAACTATTAAATCGCTGATGGTCATTAATTTTATATTTAAACTCATACATATATCCCTCCTTGTCATAATATTTAACCTAAATTGTTAAAACTTATTAAAGTTTAACATATTATAACTTAAAATATATTTTAACACTAAAGGTTAGCGATATTTTTTGTAAATAAAAGCTTATTCACGATTGAAACACATTCTAGAGATATACTGTTGACATGAGAGTCATAATATTCTCCTCAATATTTCCCAAGTGATTCTCATATGATAGTTTTGTATTTCATACAATATAATTCCTCAATTTTTCCCATTACTCCTTTATAAGGAACAGTATAAAACTATCAAGTTCATCCTATGGTTCTGTAGAAATTATCTAAAAGTTTAGAAGAGATATAAGTAGAGATTTACGAGTAGAGTTATTTTCCTCCCCACCCGTGCATTTTTTTAGCAATAAAGATTTCGTAGTTTTCAAATATATCTATGGTATTCATGGCAACAAACATAGTATCTTCTAAGGTTTTATACCACTCATCAATATTTTTTATATTGTTTTTTTCTAAAAAAAGGACAATATGACCAGAGTTTTTTATGTGAGAGTGAATAGTTTTTACACATAATGTACGCTCTTTTTGTGGAATTGGTGCTGTAATAAATACAAAATCATACTGTTTTGCATGAGATGTATAACGTCTCTGCTCCCACTTTATTTTTTTGACAAAAGATAGCTCTTTGTTGGCATATAGCTCTGTAGCTTTTGGATAAAACTCTTCATCCAGAACATTTAGTTGAAACTCATGCTCTCTTTGTAAACATAACTCGCTTAAGGCATCAGAGAACTGCTCTCCTCCATCCGAAAATTGTAAAACTCTTAATCCTGGATGGTTAGGAATTATCTCTAAAAGTTGTTGAATTGATTTGATTTCTAAATTTTTCATGCTTCTACTGTAGCCAAAAGTTTATAAAGTTATTATTGTATAATCGCGTTTATTTAAAAACGTAAAATAAAACGTTACACTATTTTAAAAATTAGGAAGAGACTGATGAGTAAAAAAAGAGTTATAATGGAGCTTAAATTTTGACGACTTCTAAACCAAAAGAGCTAAAAGTGGCATCACTACAACTAAAAACACAAAAGAGTCACAGAGAGAATCTTGAAAAACTTCTTGCATTTATTGACTCAACCAATGCCCAACTAATTGTTGCCCCAGAGCTATGCTTGACAGATTTTGATTATGAAAACTTTGAAGAGGTAGCCAACTTCTATAGTGTAGCTATGGAACAACTACTCAAAGTTATCTCTACTCAAATTTTAGTATTGACTATGACTCGAAAAATAGATGGTAATTTTGTAAATCAGGCTATAGTTATACATAATCATAAAGTGGTATATAGACAAAATAAATATAGACTATTTACTCTTGGAGATGAGACAAAATATTTTACAGCAGGAAAAGAGGAAGAGATTACAACATTTACAATTAATGGAGTCTCTTATGGTCTATTAATCTGTTTTGAGTTGAGATTTAAAGAGATTTGGAAAAAGCTAGATGGGGTAGATGTAGTTTTAGTACCTTCAAGATGGGGAAAACCAAGAAAGATGCACCTAGAGGTGCTATCACAAGCTCTGGCTATTATGAATCAAACTTTTGTAGTTGTAAGCAACTCTGCTGATGATGATATGGCAAGTTCATCGGCAATTATATCACCTTGGGGAGATAGTTATATGGATGACTCTTTAGAGGTTTTAGAGAGTACAATTATATTAAAAGATGTAACGAAAATACGCCGTATGGTTAAAATGTGATAGTAAAATTTACGACTTTTTTACTTTTTATTAGGCTAATTTATATTAAATATCCAAAAAGTTACACATTTTTGCAAAAAAATAGAGATTTTTAAAATCTTTTTTAATTAAGAGTAATTTTATCCTATTTAAACTATAATCCTTGATATAAATCAATTAAACAAGGAAATTAAATGGCAACAGTAACATTTAAAAATGACATAGTATGTAATCTAGCAGGAACAGAAGTAAACGTAGGAGACACAGCTCCAGTAGTAACAGTAGTAAACTGTAACCCAATGCTTCAAAATGAGCAAGTTGGTGGAGAAGGTAAAGTTCAACTAGTAATAGCTGTTCCTTCATTAGATACAGGTGTTTGTGACGCTGAGACTAGAAGATTCAATACAGAAGCTGCGTCTCTTGACGGTGTAGAAGTAATGACAGTATCTATGGATTTACCATTTGCTGCTGCTAGATGGTGTGGAGCTGCTGGAATCGAAAACATCAAAGTATGTTCAGACTTCAGAAACAAAGATTTCGCAAACGCTTATGGTGTTCTTTTAGCTGATGGTCCTTTGGCTGGTGTAACTGCAAGAGTTATATTTGTAGTTGGTAAAGATGGTAAAATTGCTTATAAGCAAACTGTACCTGAAATTACAGAAGAGCCTAACTATGAAGAAGCTCTTGCTGCTGCAAAAGCTGCTCTGTAGTATCAGACCTTCGAACTCCTTAAAAATCCTCTTCAAAAGAAGAGGATTTAACTTTTTTCTTATCTCCTACTTTTCGCTATAATACTATATAATGAGATATACACCTAAACAGATTGAAAAATACCAACGCCAACGATATATTACTTTTCTTGAAAAAGTGACTAAAAATCTTTTTAAGATGTTTCGTGATGAGAAGACTACACAAGAGCAGTTTTTAAAAAAATTTAGTGATTTAACTAAAAAAGTGGATGAACAGGTTGATATTCAACTTAATTCTGAATATCATCAACAGATGAAGAGCTATATTGAACGACTTAAGGTTGAAGTAGAGAGTGAATTTAAATTGGATGATATTCGTGAAGCCAATATGACCTTGCTTAATCGGCTTCAGAAGCTTAAAAATGGTAGTTCTTATAAAAAAGATAAGCATAAATATAAGAGCCAAAATCAAGATTGGGGTTAAGAGGCTTTTGCTCTTTTTTTCTCTAAAAGCTTCCAATATAGTTTTTCAAAACTCTTTTCAAGAATACTTTTTGGCTTTTTTGTAAGCTTTAACTTATCTATAGATATAAACTTTTTATGATTTAGCTCTAAAAAATCTTCTAAAATTTCAAAATCTCTATCACTCATCTCATCAGGGTGATAGCATATTGTCCATGTTCCAAAAGGCATTTTTCGTGGCTTCCAAAGTTGTTGAGGAATCCAATACATATTGTATTTATAGTAAGGCGACCATGCAATTCCATCAGAAATTATATTTATATCACTCTCACTCTGTAATGCCTTGATTGTATTTTCATCAAAAGAGTGTGCAGGAGCTATCCATACTCGGCATGAGATATCATGCTCTTTAAATATTTTTATCCCTTCTCGTATCTTCTCTTTTTGATTCTCTAATGAAATACCTGCAAACTCAGAGTAGTCATTAATCGGAACAAGACTTTTATGTTTGGTACTGTATTTATGCTCAAAACCATGTAGGGCTATCTCCCACTCTCTACTTTGCCACCTTTTAACCTTTTGCCAAAAGTTACTGTCAGGTTTATCAACCATCAGGGCATTATCTTGATTATTTGGAATAACAGCTACAATGGGTTTAATATGATAACTGTTTAAAAGTTTCTCTAATTTATTCCAATTTTTATGGTTCATTGTTGGACAAGCATCATCAATTCTTATAATATATTTCTCAAACATATTCAACTCTTTATCTATTTATTTTTATGTTATTTTATCATATTAACAGAAAACAAAGAACTATAAATGTTATTTTATGTTTTATTAATCGTTTTTTAGTTATTATTGTATTTCTACTCAATTCTTTTTTTTGAGTAAAAACAGTAGTTAAACCTTTCAATATATATGGTTTAACAAATATGGAGTAAACAATGACTTTGCCTATTAAACAATTTAATTATACTATTACAAATTCTCGTCAAGAAATAAAAACTAAAAATTCTATAAAAAATATTACAAAAGGGTATACTAAGCTTCAATATGTTCAAAAAAGAGTTATAGATTTTATAGTAGGAGGCTCACTATTACTATTTTCTCTACCTATAATAGCCTATACTATTTACAGAATTAAAAAAGAGTCTCCAGGTTCAATTCTTTTTAAACAGTCTCGTATTGGATTAAATGGAAAAACATTTACCTGTTATAAATTTAGAAGTATGCATATAAATAGTAAATTTAATCCTTATACTCAAGAGAATGATTCTAGAATCTTTCCATTTGGAAATATCATGCGTAAGATGCGTATTGATGAGCTTCCTCAACTATTAAATATTATAAAAGGAGAGATGCATCTGATTGGACCTAGAGCTGAATGGGATATTTTGGTAAAAGATTATGAAAAAATTATTCCTAATTACCATGATAGGCATCTTGTAGCCCCTGGTATCACAGGTTTAGCACAAGTATGTTATCCTTATGGACGTAATGTTGAAGATGCGAAAAAGAAGTTAGAATATGATATGAAATATATAAATAATTGGTCGTTTAGAAAAGAGCTGGTGGTTATTTTTAAAACAATTAAAGTTGTCCTCGGTAAAGAGGGGATGTAGACTATTAAATATAGGAGAAGAATGAAGATATTAGTAACAGGAGCAGGAGGGTTTATTGGTTTTCATTTAAGCCAAAAACTGATTTCACGTGGAGATAGCGTTATTGGATTAGATAATATTAATGACTATTACGATGTTAATCTTAAATATGCTCGTTTATATGAACTGGGTATAGATAGAGAGGATATTGTTGATGGTCATATTATTAAATCTTCTAATAAAAATTTCTCTTTTATTAAACTTGATTTAGCAGATAGAGAGAATATGAACAAGCTATTTGAAACAGAAAAGTTTGATGCTGTTTGTAATCTTGCTGCACAAGCAGGTGTTCGATACTCTATCGAGAATCCTCATGCCTACATTGACTCTAATGTTGTAGGTTTTATGAATATTCTAGAGGGGTGTCGGCATCATGGTGTTACAAATTTATCGTATGCCAGTAGTTCAAGTGTTTATGGTTTAAATAAATCACAACCATTTAGGACAACAGATCATACAGACCACCCCATAAGTCTGTATGCTTCTACTAAAAAATCAAATGAGATGATGGCACACACCTACAGTCATCTCTATAATATCTCAACAACAGGGCTTAGATTTTTTACAGTTTATGGACCATGGGGTAGACCTGATATGGCACCTATGCTTTTTACAGATGCTATTTTAAATAATAGACCTATAAAAGTATTTAATCATGGAAATATGAGTCGAGATTTTACCTATATTGATGATATTGTTGATGGTATTATAAAAGTTATAGATAATCCTGCAAAAAGTAATATTGAGTGGAGTGCTAATAACCCTCAACCTGATAGCTCTTCTGCTCCTTATCGAATTTATAATATTGGAAATAATGCTCCTGTGAATCTTATGGAGTTTATCTCTCAAATTGAAACATCGATAGGAGTCGTAGCCAAGAAAAAATTTATGGATATGCAAGATGGGGATGTTGAATCGACTTATGCAGATACTTCGGGGCTAATAGATGATTTTGATTATAAACCATTTACGCCCCTGAATAAGGGTATCAATGAATTTGTTCTATGGTTTAAAAGTTTTTATAATAGATAAAAACTTTTGAATTCTGAGAGAAACAGAGGTTTTATCCCTGTTCCATCTCTCCTGAATAACTCATTGTCCCATACTGAAGGTTTCCAACTTGCTTAAATCCTAGTGATTTCATTGCATGTTGTACTTGGTAACTTCTACTTCCTGATAAACAGTAGATGATAATTGGTTCATCTTTTTTATCATTGAATTTTTCAATTTCAGCATAGAAGCGAGAGGTTGGTACAAGAGCATCTGTCCCTACAATCCGATTCATCTTATACTCCATCGCTTCACGTACATCCATAAGTATGAAATCTACCATATCTAAGGTTTTAGCTTCAATAAGTGCTTCTAGTTCATCACCATCCAGTTGCTCTTTTGCAAGAAGGGTTATAGCTTCATCTTTTGTAAGACCTCTTGAGTGTTGATGAACAATTTCTTCAATTATTTCACTTTTTTTTTGAGCCTCTGCATGTTCTGGAGTACAGAAAATACCACAATGACAAACACCATCTTGAGGAATCTCTTTCTCTATGGCAGGTTTACAAGGACAGATTCTATTATCTGCCTCTTTTCTCTCCTCTTTTGTCTCTCCAATAACCATGAAACAAGGACAGAAACGCTTACCATACATGAGTCTATTTCTTGCAAGACCCATAGCAACACCCTCATTTACATCCTCATTTGGGTTCTGTACCCAACCAAAACTCTTATTTACTTTTTCAATAAAAGTCCATGTTTTTTCAAACTCCGTTTTAAACTCTTCTGAATTCATATCAACAGTTTTCATTGTTTTTCCTTATGTTTAAATGTAAGCAATTCTACAACAATATTATTAATGAATTGTATGATTGCCATCTAAAAGAATATCTTTCATTAAAATATTTATCTCTTGTAACATATTGCGTGTTTTATTTAGGTCAATCCCTATTTTATCTTTGCTTACTTCTATCCCTATACCTTTTGTAAAATTAATTTCAGCATTCTCTATTTTTCTCTCTATTTCATCTGCTTTTCCATGCATTTCAATCTCTAATTGTTCAAAAAAGTGGCTTGTCTTATTTATATCTATGGCAACTCTTTTTTCACTTAAATCAAAACCCATCTCTTTTAATAAATCATTAGGAGTTGTAGGTTTTTTAGCCTCTTTTGGGGTTAAAGCTTCTACTTTTTTTTCTTCTGCTATTAGCTCTTTTTTAGAATCTACATCTTCATTTTCACATGCTGTAAAAAAAATGAGTAGAGAGGTAAATAGTAATATATATTTTTTATTCATAATTGTCCTTTTTATCAATATTATGCCATAGATTGAATGATAAATAAGTATACTCCACGTCTAAAATAAATTAAAGGTATGCCCATGAAACAACTATTGGCTCTTGTACTACTTTTTTCACTTTATGCTCAAAGTGAAACTTTAAAAATTGGGATTAAACCCTCTGAACCTTGGGTCATGTATGACCAAAATATTAGTAAAGATAAGCGTAAACCTATAGGGTTTAGTATTGACTTATGGAATAGAATAGCACAAAATTTAAATGTTAAAACTGAGTGGGTCTATTATGACTCTACTTCACAGTTGATAGAAGCCTCTAAAAAAGGAGAGGTTGATGCGTCAATCTCTGCCATTACTATTACCTCTAATCGTGAAAAAGAGATAGATTTCTCTAACTCTATGTATGAACTTGGACTTCAAGTAATGGTTGATGCTTCAAAATCATCAGCTTCTGTTTTAGAACTTATGGGAAAAGAGATTCATAAGATGACGACTCCAAAGTCTATTATACTTTTTTTACTTTTCTTATTTATAACAATACATATACGTTGGTATATTGATAGTAAAGACAAAAAATCTGATCTTTTTGATAAAAATTACAAAGGTGGGATTATTGACTCTTTTTGGTGGGGAATTACAATGCTTATTACATGGGAGACTCCTCCAAATAAAGGGTTGGCTCGTGTTATAGATTTAATGTGGCACTTTGTTGGAATTATTGCAGTAAGTATTTTAACTGCTATTGTAACTTCAGCATTAACAGCACAAGCAATTGGTGGTTCTATTCGTTCTGAAAAAGATTTAGCAGGTAAATATGTGGCTGCTGTAGAGAGTGATGCACCAAGACGTTATGTTGAAAAAATTGGAGCAAATGTTATTCCTGTTAAGACACTAGATGAGGGTATAGAACTCCTTCGAAGTGGTAAAGCAGAGGCATTAGTTCATGATGGTCCAAGACTTGTGTATTTGGCAAATCAAATTAATAAAAAAGAGCATAAAAAAGTTTTAGCTGTCGCTCCATTTAAGTTTAATCCACAAAATTATGGAATTGTATTTCCTACAAGAAGTGATTTAAAAGAGAATGTAGATAGAGTACTTTTAAAACTTCGAGAAGCAAATGGACTTGAAAAAAGTTTCCATGAGACGCTTAAAAATAAGTGGTTAAAAAATAATCCATAGTCAAATAAGTGACTTTATATTTTAAAGTCACTCTTTAAATAAGAAGAGTGTTTACTCATGAAAACATATTATATTTATGTTATAATTTATTTTTAAAATACTTTATAAGGAATAGTTCAATGAATAAAACATATATAACCCTCGCCTTAGTAGCAGTTCTCTTCTCTGCTTGTGGAAGTTCATCAGATGATACTAAAAATAATGATGGAAAAGGAGCTATTGATTTGGCTGAATACTTTCCATCAAAAACAATGAATAAGATATTTTCTCAAGAAATTCTAGCTGGAGGTAACTCATCTACACATGCTGAGTATCAACAGATAGAGGTAACAAAAGATAGTGTTATAACAACTATTGACACTGTTGTGACAGAGAAAGTTATTTTTTCTGATACAAATATTACAACAACAGATTTTGAAAGTAATAGAACAGATACAATGTATAGACATGTTGATTTAAAAGATACACTTTTTAGTGATAAACTTAATAGTTTAGATGAGACTGATTTAGGTAAAATTACTACCAATTTAGAGATTAACTGTAAGTTGAAAAGTAAAGAGAGCAAATTTGAAAAAGGTGCACACTCTTATAGCGGTGATTTATTAAAGATAGAGTGTATTGTAGATGGTACTATGATTTACGATGTTAAACCTTCTCTCTTGTCTGTTGTCTCTAGTGATTTAAATGGTTCTCATGATATATATAATGAATCTTATTTCTATATTCAGAAAGATTTAGGAGTAGTAGCAGAGATTAATGATGACTGTATAACTGCAAAAAATCTTCCATTTGTTGATGATAGAAAAAAAGATGCTGAGTGTATTGAAACTGCACATACCTATAAGTACTATTTACCATAAATAGAATTATAAAACATAGGGTATAAAGAGCTTTGTCTGCTCTTTATATCTCTCATACTTCTCACCCATCTTTATCACCAAACCAACCACAAATCCCCATATTTAGGGCTACAATAAAAAAAAGTTGTTCAGATTGTCACTACAAATAAATTTTTGAACAACTAAAAGAGGGGTATATCTTAAGCCAAATATAGTAAATCTTCTCTAGTAGAGACATTTTTTAACTGTTTAATATGAAGAAATCTCATAATATTTTTAGCAAATTTGAGTTTATCTTTAGCATTGGAGTGATTAGACTTCATATAGACAATCTTATTATCAACCTTAACTTTAGAAAGCTCTAAACTATTAAGAGCCTCTTTGATTCTATCAGGAGTAATGGTTTGCTCTTGGAAAGATTTGGATTTTTTGAGCCTAATTTCAAGGTCTCTTTCTATCATAAAAGCGATAAAACATACAATAAAATGAGCCTCAATTCTGCTCTCTTTGTAATGAAATATTGGACGAGTATTAAATGTTGATTTTAGAACCCTAAAACTATCCTCTATTTTATAGAGATTTCGATAGTTTTGAATAACTTCAAGTGGTTCTAAATCAAGCCGTGAAGTGGTAATAGCATAAAAACCATCATACTGTTGTTGCTCTTTTATCTTCATCCAATCCATACTCATAACAAACTCTTTGCAGTTGTCCTCTTTAGTCTCTTTTTGAATAAACTTTTTAAAGCTTCGTGTAGAGGTTAATGATGATTTTTGATTCTCTTGAATAATTTTATTGGCTTTCTCTAAACCTCTTCCTCGGTCATAATAATCTTTCCTTGCTCTTTTTTCTGAATAGGTACAGACAAACTTCTCTTTGAGAATAATCTTTTTTCTCTTTTTAACTATCTTACCAGTAGTATCTTTTTGCTCTTCATAATACTCAACTTCGTTATCATACTCTACCGTTTTATAAACATAAAGCCCATCTTTGCTATCTTCTGTGGCTAAAATATTGTTGTAACTCTCTTTATCTAAAATTATATCTTTCATCGATTTCTTAAGAGATTTAATACTAACAGCCATCAGATAATCGTATCCTGCATCTTTAATATATTTGAGATTGATTTTACTATTTAGTCCTCTATCAGCTACAATCACAACATTGTCAAGATTGAATTTTCCTTTTAGATTATCTAGTACTTTAACCATTGTCTTGCTATCAAAAGTATTTCCACTAAAGAGTTCATATCCAATGGGAAGACCATTTTTATCAATCAGAAGCCCCATAACTACTTGAACATCTCCAAACTTTCCATCTTTGCTATAACCAAATTTCTTTAACTCATTTTCACTTTTGCTCTCATAGTAAAAAGTAGTGACATCATAAAAGACAATATCTGTTGAGATATTAAAAAGAGTCTTATTTTGGTTAAAAAGTGACTCCTCTATATTTATCTTATTCTGGCTCAAGATATCTAAACTTCGGTATATGTGATTAATATTTAACTTATCATTGAGATTGAAATAATCATCTTTGTTATTAAATAGAGCCAGTTTGCTTTTTGGTTTTAGAAGTCTATCTACTACCATTGAGAATATAACACTTTTAAAATCATACTCTATCTCTCTACCTTCTACTAACTTGTCCAATATCTCATCAAGTTTGAACCTATTCCATAATTTTCTATAAACTACATATCCATAGTTGTATCTTCCCAACTCTTCTAGATTAGGTAATAATTCATTTTGAGTAACAGCTTTTTTACTTTTTGCCAATAGCAATAACTTAGAAGCAATGTTCTCTGCCTCTCTTTGGCTTATATCTTCTAGCTTTCCTAGATTGGCAATAACCCTCTGCTTAACTTTTCCATCTTCTCTATAGTTCTCTACTACTTTCACATATTCATGGTTCTTACTTTTTGTTACTCGGATAAACATTCTAAACTCCTAATCACTACCAAAATAATATCTAAATACCTATATTAAATTGTTTAAGTTTAAAAAGTTGTCACTACATTTTTTTCAAATTTAGGCTTTTTTTTAGAGAGAAGCCCTAAATCTCGGGCTTTGAGTTTTTTATATTTGGGTTTGGTGATAAAGATGGGAGACCTTCGGCTACTTTGAATGCTATTATTGATGGGATTTAATTATTAGATAATATCTTTCCACCCTTTTTTGGGTGGAAAAACTTTTATATTTAAACCATAATAGATAGTTAAACAACCCTAATCAATTCAAGTTCACCCAATAATTTTTCAATATTATCAAATTTCTTATCTGTTTGAGCTATTAAAGAGTTTATCATCTCTTTATCATTTTTTCTTTTATCTATAT